>Ga0209922_100158_pt1 | contig 186535 bp, 182 predicted proteins | sample ThiBiot_500_biof_FD_183946 | JGI IMG/M metagenome (GOLD analysis project Ga0209922, IMG submission 183946) | Wastewater bioreactor microbial communities from Cape Town, South Africa - Thiocy_expt_500_biof (SPAdes) | ecosystem: Engineered > Bioreactor > Thiocyanate-remediating >... | reverse complement strand
GTAGGTCTCCTTCGGTACGCTCGGAAAATTCGCCTGCGCTCCCGCCGCCAGCATCAACCCTACCCCTATCCCCACCGCTCCCTTACATACCTTCAGCCAATACTCGGCTCCCATCGCTCTCTCCTTTGTTCCATGAAATTTTTTTGTACTCTTCTGTACTCGAATGATCAGTCCTGACCGCTTCCAGCCGCATGACGCGCCCCATGCCCGCCTAGCCGTCATTCCTCTCCCGTCATCCGGTCCGCTTTTTTACGCCTCTCTACATACTACATACTACATACGCCTTCTTTCGGTCATACCCCCAATGCTCCTAGGGCCACCCTCAAAACGCCGCCTAGCCTATCCTCTCCATCCCAGACTGTCAAGAATGTTACTCAACGGCTGTATCGATATTGCAACTAAGGAAGCGCTGAATAAATCTCCGACAAGCCCTTTTGCACGATACCTGAAAATCCGTAAAACCATTCATCAGCGCCTTTCATTGCCTGGTTGGCCCAGTCTGGAATAATGCACTTTAACCTATCATCCCAAACCGCAGTTGACCGCTTATTTCCAGTTCATGGCCATGATCCACAACGGCTTTCCGCGGTATTTGACGTTCACCTGCATGGTGAGTTCGCTACAGGGGCGGATTGCGCGATTTTCGCGGCACATGGCTGCGTTGCAACTCCCTGGAATGGAATGGCCATTCCGCGTCGAGGCACCTTGCCCTGCACTCCAAAAACCATATGCTCCACCCTGTCCAACTGCCGGATTCAGGATCATGCACGCGTTAACAGCCAGAAAACCAGTCCGGCCAATATGCCCAGCAATATGAAGGAGGTAACGAGAACAATCTTCAGCCGCATGCGAAATATCTCGACCGCCTCCACGATCAGCGCATTTTGTTCAGCCAGCGATTTGATCAGCTCGGCGGAGGATTGCTGCTCCTGGCGCAACTCGGCAATTCTCTCCTCCATCAACCTGATCCGGCTGTCCAGGTTGGCAAGGCCCTCGCGCCGCCCCGGATCCGAGCCTGATGCATAATCGTTCTCAGCGGCCTTTGCCGCAGAAAACAGATGTTTTGCCGCTTTGACGATATGCGGCGCGGATTCCAGGACATTTCCCCAAGGAATGATCTTTAATGCGGTCATCCAGCTGATAGGCATGTTAAGGAACCTCCGACTCCGAATAAATCCCCTGCAAGCACCCCCTGATTTTCCTGAAACCCTGGCAGCCTGTCAGACTTGAAGGAGGAACCCGACAAGCTGCTGATCCCCGATACAAGCCTGGCAAAACCCGAATTGCAATCCGGTTGATTTATTTCCCCGCCAGCACGGCTGCAACCGTTTCACCTATTGCCGAGGGCGTCGGGCAAATGGTGACCCCCAGATCTCTCAGTGCCGCCACTTTTTCTGCGGCGCTCTCTCCAGCTGATGAAATAATCGCGCCGGCATGGCCCATGCGGCGGCCTTCGGGAGCTGTCAGGCCTGCTATGTAGGCAATAACCGGTTTACTCATGTTTTCTTTGGCGAAAATACCCGCTTCAATCTCCTGCGGCCCGCCGATTTCGCCGATCATCACCACCATCTTCGTTTCCGTATCCTCTTCGAAACGTTCCAGAATATCACGATGAGAGCTTCCGATGATGGGATCGCCTCCAATTCCAACCGACGTCGATATGCCGATGCCCAATATTCGCATCTGGTCCGCGGCTTCGTATCCCAGCGTGCCGGAGCGGCCCACGATTCCCACGTCTCCGCGGGAATAGATGTGCCCCGGCATGATTCCCAGCATTGCGCGTCCCGGACTGATGGTGCCGGCACAGTTGGGACCGGTCAGCACCATTCTTTTTTCCTTCGGGAAGCGGCGCAAAAAATTTTTAACGGTCATCATATCCTGCGTCGGGATGCCATCGGTAATGGCAACACAATATTTAATCCCGGCATCGGCCGCTTCCATGATTGAATCCGCCGCGAAAGCCGGAGGCACAAATACGATACTTGCATCTGCCTCCACTTTTTCCATGGCCTCTTTTACCGTATTGAAAACAGGCAGGCCCAAGTGTTGCGAACCCCCTTTGCCCGGTGTCACGCCACCCACGATATTCGATCCGTAGTTGATCATGTCCTGCGCATGGAACGTGCCGATCTTGCCGGTAAAACCCTGGACGATGATGCGCGTTTTTTCGTCGATTAGAATGGCCATTATTTTCCTTTGCCTTCCGCCGCAACGACTTCGTTCCGTGCCTGAACAACCTTGTAAGCCGCTTCGGCCAGCGTATTCGCGTTAACGATAGGCAAACCGCTTTCCTCGATGATCCTCCGGCCCTCTTCCACATTGGTGCCGGACAAGCGCACTACCAGGGGAACCTGCATGTCAATATTTTTTACCGCATGCACCACGCCCTCCGCGATCCAGTCACAACGATTGATCCCCGCGAATATGTTTACAAGCATCGCCTTTACCCCTTTGTCCGCCAATACCAGCCGAAATGCCTTTTCCGTGCGCTCCGCGGATGCGCCGCCCCCCACATCCAGAAAATTTGCAGGCTCTCCGCCCGCCAGCTTGATCATATCCATCGTCGCCATCGCCAGGCCGGCGCCGTTGATCATGCACCCGATGTCGCCGTCAAGCCCGATATAGCTCAGACCATGCTCCGCCGCCGCGACCTCGCGCGGGTCTCCCTGGGTTTGGTCCCGCAATTCGGCAATTTCGTGGCGCCGAAACAACGCGTTCTCATCGAAGCTCATCTTTGCATCCAGCGCGATCAATTCACCGCTGGCTGTCACGACAAGCGGATTGATTTCCAGCATGCTCGCGTCAAGATCCCGGAACGCGCGGTAACAGCCTTTGATGGTTCTGACGGCATGAATGAGCTGCGAGGTATCCAGCTGTAATGCGAATGCCATTTCACGCGCCTGGAAATCCTGCAGGCCTACGCTGGGCTCGACGAAAATTCTTTTAATGGCGCCGGGATTGGTTTCCGCCAATTCCTCGATTTCCATGCCACCTTCGGCCGAGCCAATCATCACAATACGCTCCGAACTGCGGTCGATCAGGAAGCAGAGATATATTTCCTTGGAAATGAGCGTGCCAGCTTCGACATAGACTCTTGAACAGATCTTGCCTTCCGGTCCGGTCTGGCGGGTCACCAGATTCTTTCCCAGCAACTCCTCCGCTGCCGACTCCACTTCATCATGGGTCCCGCAAATCTTGATGCCCCCCGCTTTGCCGCGTGCCCCCGAGTGGATTTGCGCTTTCACGACCCATACATTGCCATCTATTTCCCTGGCGCGCTGCACGCTCTCTTCCGGGCTGTAGGCCAGCCCCCCTTCAGCTATCTTGACACCGCATCTCGCAAGAATCTCTTTTGCCTGATACTCGTGAATATCCAATACGTCACCTTATTTTAATTAGATGGAAAAATATGCTTCCGCGCCATGAGCCGCTTCGCAGCGGGAACGGAATGAAATTTGCTGAAAAGGAAAAACAATAATTTTATCCGGATTCCCGGCTTTGGCAGTGGAGTCCCACCGTATCGCAAATAGCTCCACGTCATAATGACATAATGGCAGCTCATTATTGGCCGCGTCATGGGAATCCGCGTGGAGAAACAAAGTGTGGAGCAGGTATGCGCCATCACCGCGCACGACTCCATTCTCTCCTGTCTATGCACTTCTTGCGCCAATCGCCTCCGCCATTTTTACTACATTATTGGCCATCCTTGCCGAAGCCGCATCGATCAGCCTGCCGTCCAGCGCGGCCGCTCCCTTCCCTTGCGCCGCCGCTTCCTCCAGGGCGGCCAGAATACGTCTGGCCCTTTCGAGTTCTGTATCGGGAGGAGTAAAGATTTCATTGGCCAAGGCAATTTGAGACGGGTGTATGGCCCATTTACCCTCGCAGCCTAAGGCAGCCGCTCTTCTTGCCGCCATCTTATAGCCTTCGGGATCCTTGATATCTCCAAACGGGCCATCTATAGGCCGCAAGCCATAGGCACGGCAGGCAACCGTCATGCGGCTGATGGCTGCGTGCCATTGATCGCCGGGATAGTCGGGATTGAGTCCGCCAATATTGGTTGTCCTGGCACGATTGCTGGCGGCGTAATCGGCCACGCCGAAATGCAGCGCCTCCAGGCGCCCCGGCGCACCGTTACGGGCGATGTCTTCCACATTCGCCATGCCCAGCGCGGTCTCGATCAATGCCTCGATGCCTATCCTGTTTTTCAGACCCTCCTGCATTTCCAGCTGGCTTATCATGGCTTCCACCATGTAGACATCCGAGTAAAGGCCAACTTTGGGAATCAGGATGGTATCCAGCCGGCTGCCCGCCTGTTCCACCACATCCACCACATCCCTCACCATGAATTGCGTATCCAGCCCATTTATGCGCACCGAAACGGTTATGCCATGGCCCTTCCAGTCCAGGTCGTTCAGCGCCTCGATGACATTCTTGCGCGCTCGCAGCTTGTCGTCCGGCGCGACCGCATCCTCGAGATCCAGGAAGATAAAATCAGCCCCGCTTTTCAAGGCTTTTTCAAACATTCCGGGATTGGAACCGGGGACTGCCAGTTCGCAGCGCTGTACACGGACAACGGAAGCTTCGTATAAGGTGTGGCTCATTTTTCTTTTCCTGTTGGATATCATTGAACCGGCATGCGCCGGGGCTTCCTTGAACCTAAATCCGGTAGTTGACCGCTCTTTTTTTTAGAATCATGATCCGCAAAGATTTTCGCGATACTCGACATTCACCTGCGTGGTGAGTTCGCTACAAGGCGAATTGCACGATTTTTTGCGGCACATGGCTGCGTTGCAACTCCCTGGAATGGAATGGCCATTGCGCGTTGTCGCGCCTTGCCCTGCACTCCAAAAACCGCACGCCCCACCCTGTCCAACTGCCGGATTTAGGTTGAGTAACCCGCCATTTTACGTTTGAAGACGGGAATGTTCAAATTTTACATGCGCTCGAATCTGCTCTCGAAAAACGTGCCGGCCGCCCCAATATGACATGAAGGAAGCCCTGAACAAGTCTTCGCTGGCGCGGCGATGGCTTTGCGGGATGGGATGCGCGAAAGGCGACGACGCATGACAACTCTGGTACCTTAGTGTTTTCATGGCGCATCGCCGGAAACCGGTGGTCCCCGCCTCCTATCCGCTCAATGCGTAATGGTCCTGACAGACGGTGCAGCAGGAAGCGGCAACAATTGGCATGATATCGCGCCAGACCTGGGCCGAAATGATGTAAAGGCGGCATAAATGAACGATAAGGGAGCAACTGGAAATGCCCAATGATCCATCTGGAGATCGGCTCAGGCCGGGCCTCGGCGAAGTGCTTCGGCCCGCATTGACCGGCGCCTTGAAAGGTATCGAAAAAGAAAGCCTGAGAATAACCGTTGATGGATCGATATCGCGGCGCCCGCATCCCGTTCGACTGGGATCGGCGCTGACTCACCCGTACATCACCACCGATTATTCCGAAGCGCTGCTGGAGCTGATTACGCCAGCGTTATCGGATGGACAGCAGATGCTGGATTTCCTGGGTGGTCTGCATCAATACGTTTGCAGCAGCATAGAGGATGAATTGCTGCTCGCAACGAGCATGCCGATGGGAGACCTGCGCGACGGCGCGGTGCCGATAGCGCGCTATGGTTCATCCAATCCCGGATCCATGAAGCATATCTACCGGCAGGGGCTGGAATACCGTTATGGCAGCTGCATGCAGGTAATCGCGGGAATTCATTTCAACTATTCGCTTCCTGTGGAGTTCTGGTCGCAATACCGGGATTTCATGGCGTACACGGGCGATCTGCAATCATTTACGGCAGATGCATATATGGGCCTGATCAGGAATTTGCAGCGCTATGGGTGGCTCATCCTTTACCTGCTCGGCTCCTCACCCGTGGTAAGCAAGAGCTTCGTCGACAGCCGGAATTCGGCTTTCTGCCATACCCTGGAGAAATTGGATGAAACGTCTTACTACAGACCGTACGCAACCTCCCTGAGGATGAGCGAGATCGGTTATGTAAATCCGGTTCAGGCAACATTTCACGTTTCCTTCAACAGCCTGGATGAATATATAAGGGATTTGACCAGGGCGACATCGGTATCCTATGCGGGCTATGAAAGAATTGGCGTAAAGGATCAAAACGGCCGGTACAAGCAACTCAATACTTATCTCCTCCAGATCGAGAACGAGTACTACACCTCGGTGCGGCCAAAGCAGCCCACCGGGCCAAACGAACGACCGCTTCGGGCATTGAGAAGCAGGGGTGTTCAATATATCGAAATGCGGTCCCTGGACGTCGATGTTTTTGAACCGCTTGGGATCTCGCTCGAAAGCACGCGGTTTCTCGAAGCCTTTATCCTTTTCTGCCTGTTCGAGAAAAGTCCGAAACACGACCTGGATAAATGCGCCGAAATCACTAGCAATGCGTTGGCGGTAGCAAACAACGGGCGTGAGCCCGGGCTTAAACTATCAAACGGAAAAAATCAGATTTCACTTCGGCATTGGGCATCGATGCTGTGTGAACAAATGGCGGAAGTCTGCGACGTTCTGGACGGAGGCGATCACGAGAAACCCTACCATAAGGCACTGCAGAAGCAGATAGAACTGATTCGGTATCCCGATATGACTTCCTCAGCCCGGATGCTCTCCGAGATGCGGGAGCAGAAAATGTCGGTAGATGACTTCTCGCTGCAGAAATCAGGCGAATATACGCAGCACTTCAGGAATCAGCCGCCAAGCATGCCGCTCAGGCAGGAGCTGGAGTCAGGTATCGCCAGGTCCCGGATAGACCAGAGCCATCTGGAATCAGGCGGGAAAATCCTTTTCGAAGACTACCTGGAAAATTATTTCAGGCTATCCTGAATCCGGCAGTTGGACAGGATGGAATGTGCGGTTTCCGGGGTGCAGGGCAAAGCGCGACGACGCGGAATGGCCATTCCATTCCAGGGAGTTGCAACGCAGCCATGTGCTCCAAAAACCGCGTAATCCGCCCTGTAGCAAACTCACCATGTAGATGAATGTCGAGAACCGCGGAAAGTCTTTCTGGATCATAACTCTAAACCGGAAATGAGCGGTTAATCGCCGGATTTGGGATTATAGGAGCGACAGGATCCTTATCGCGCCCCTCTCTTCTGATACTTCAAGACCGCCTGATTGTGTTCCGCCAGGCTGCTGGAAAAATGGGATTCGCCGTTTCCCTTCGAGACAAAATAGAGCGAATCGGTTTTTGCAGGATGGAGTGCGGCCTGGATCGACGCGAGTCCCGGCATCGCAATGGGAGTAGGCGGCAAGCCCCCGCGGGTATAAGTATTGTATGCGTGATCGGCCAGCAGATCTTTCTTTCGCAGGTTGCCATCGAATTTTTTTCCGAGGCCGTAGATAACGGTGGGATCGGTTTGCAACAGCATGCCTGTTCGCAACCGGTTGACGAACACGCCAGCCACCATGGCGCGATCACTTTCTCTGCCGGTTTCCTTTTCGACTATGGAGGCCAGAATCAGCGCCTGGTAAGGATCGGAAAGAGGCAGATCAGCCGATCGTTTCGTCCAGGCCGCATCGAGACGGTGCTGCATCGCCCGATAGGCACGCTTCAATATCGCGACGTCGCTGCTGCCTTTTGGAAAAAAATAAGTGTCGGGGAAAAACAATCCTTCCGCCGCTGTCTGCGAAGCGCCGATCAGCTTCAGAATCTCTTCCTGGGATAAGCGGGCCGTGTCGTGACGCAGCGCCGGATGATCATCCAGGGTTTGCCGAACCTGGGCGAAAGTCCAACCTTCGATGAATTTGATATCGCTCTGATTGATGTCTCCCTTTGTGATGCGCTTCAGCAACTCCAGGGGGGATGTGCTTTCGCTGATTTCATAGTCGCCAGCCTTGAGAGACGCGGCAACACCCATGGCGCGCGAAAGCAGCACAAATGTCCACGGATCAGGCAAAACCCCTTCGCCGGTCAATTGCCTGGCAACACTTGTCAAGCTGCTGCCGGGTTGAATCGAGAATTCGTAGGGAACTTCGGGGAGATGAACGGGAGCGTTTATCCGATAGGCGAACCAGGCCGTAAACAGGATAACGCCAATCAGGATAATGAAGACGAGCCGTTTTAAAATACGCATGCGCCATGAAACATCTGAACAAATTCCCGAGAGAGGACTTGTTTACCGGCGAATTCGGATACAGAAGAACAGTATCCTCACCTCACGCCCGGCCAATTTCCATACTCATGCTCAAATTTTAGAGAAGATCAGCGTGCCGTTCGTTCCACCAAAGCCAAAGGAGTTCGACATGGCCACATCGATCTTCATTTCACGCGCGGTGTTGGGAACATAATCCAGATCGCACTCGGGATCCTGTTCAAATATATTGATGGTAGGAGGAGAAACCTGATGATGTACCGCCAGGGTGGAAAATATCGCCTCCACGCCGCCCGCCGCACCCAACAGATGCCCGGTCATCGATTTTGTCGAATTCACCACGAGCCTGGCCGCATGTTCACCGAAACAGCGTTTTACCGCGATGGTTTCCGCTATGTCTCCCAGTGGAGTGGATGTTCCATGCGCGTTGATATAGTCCACCTCGGCCGCATTGATCCCGGCATTCCTCAACGCGTTGGCCATGCAACGCGCCGCGCCCTCTCCATCCTCGCAAGGCGCAGTCATGTGGTAGGCGTCGGCGCTCATTCCATACCCCGACAATTCCGCGTAAATCCGGGCTCCGCGGCGTTTCGCATGCTCCATTTCTTCCAGAACCAACACTCCGGCGCCTTCACCCAGAACAAAGCCGTCACGGCCCCGGTCCCACGGCCGGCTCGCTGTAACGGGATCGTCGTTGCGTGTTGAAAGAGCACGTGCCGAGGCAAACCCGCCGACGGCGAGCGGCGTGACGCAGGATTCCGCACCACCCGCAACCATGATATCGACATCGCCATATTCAATCAGGCGAGCCGAATCGCCGATGCAATGGGTCGCAGTGCTGCATGCCGTGACGATCGCCAGATTCGGTCCTTTGAAGCCAAACATGATGGACAGATTTCCCGCAATCATATTAATGATCGTGCTCGGAATAAAAAACGGCGATATCTTGCGCGGACCGTGCTCCTGGTAAGCAATATGGGTGTTTTCGATCATCGACAAGCCGCCGATGCCGGAACCGATATTGACTCCGATGCGCTCACCTTCCAGCCGGGAACCGTTTATATCGTCAATGCCCGCGTCTTTGACCGCCTGGATCCCCGCAGCCATTCCGTAATGGATAAAAATATCCATGCGCCGCGCTTCCTTGGCGGAAAGATAGTGATTGACGTCAAAATCCTTGACTTCCCCCGCGATTTGCGAAGCAATGGCCGAGGAATCGAAACGGGAAATCCGGGTGATGCCGGACTTGCCTGAGAGAACATTGCCCCACGCGTCCGGAACTGAATTGCCGACGGGCGAGATCATGCCCAACCCCGTAATGACTACCCTACGTCTGGACAAGATGACTCCGGAAAAAGAGGTGCTCGAAGCAAGAGATCAGGAAATGTTGGTATTGATGTAATCGATGGCCTGTTGAACAGTGTTTATTTTTTCCGCCTGCTCATCAGGAATTTCACATTCGAATTCCTCTTCCAGCGCCATGACCAACTCCACGGTATCGAGTGAATCCGCGCCGAGATCATCCACAAAAGAAGATTCGTTTTTAACCTCAGCCTCATTCACTCCCAGTTGCTCAGCCACGATTTTTTTTATACGCTGTTCCACATTTTCCATCTAAAGACCTCTTCTCCGTAAGAAAACGCCGTCATTCTAGCAAGTTTTCAATATTAGTAAAATTACTACCTTGGCGGAACCTCAAGGCTCCCTGGGGCTCGCGGTATCCTTCCGAAAGACCGAATTCGACAACCGGCAGCTGTTCGTCAATCCATATACATTCCACCGTTGACATGAAATGTCGAGCCGGTAATATAGCTCGCGGCCGGCGAGGCGACGAAGGCGACGACCGAAGCAACCTCCTCGGGGGTCCCAAGCCTGCCCAACGGTACCTGCTGCAACAGCACCTGCCGTTGTTTTTCCGTAAGCGAACGCGTCATGTCTGTCTCGATGAAACCCGGTGCAATGCAGTTCACCGTAATGTTGCGGCTGGCCACCTCGCGCGACAGGGATTTGCTGAAGCCGAATACGCCGGCCTTGGCGGCCGCATAATTGCTCTGTCCGATATTGCCGGTAGTCCCGACGATCGAGGAGATATTGATAATACGGCCGTAACGCATCCTCATCATTTGGCGCAAAACGGCACGGCTTAACCGGAACACGGATTTGAGGTCAGTCTCGATGATATTGTCCCATTCCTCATCTTTCATCCGCGCAAGCAGATTATCCCTGGTTATTCCTGCATTATTCACCAGGATCGCGATATCGCCGAATTTATCGTTTGTCGTTTTAAGAACGCTCTCGATTTGCGCGGCGTTATTCACATTCAACACGGCTCCAAACCCATTGACACCTGCGTCGCGCAAATAGTGGTCGATAGCCTGGGAACCACTTTCGGCGGTGGCGGTCCCGATCACGGTCGCCCCCTGCCTGCCCAATTCAAGCGCGATGGCACGTCCTATGCCTCTGCTCGCCCCGGTCACGACAGCTACACTATTCTGTAACATTATCCTCCATTACCGTATCAGGGAATTCGTTCGCAGATTCGTCCGCTCAAAGCTCGCGGAAGTTGGCTGCTTATGTTATTAGGCTTAAAGCATGCCGAAGAGCCTGGCCATCAATCAAGGGCAGGCTCTGCAGGTTTTTGTCGATGCGTTTATTCAATCCTGACAGCACCTTCCCCGGGCCGCACTCCACGACAATATTCACGCCCGCGGCAGCAAAAGCGCGAATAGTCTCCGTCCAGCGCACCGGTTTGAACAATTGCTCCACCAGAATTTCTTTTATGCCGCCTGGATCGCCATGCCCCTGGACGTCCACGTTATGCAGCAGTGGAATTTGCGGAGCCCCAAGCTTCACTATTTCCATTTGCCGCCGCATTCTTTCCGCCGCGCCTTTCATCAATGAACAATGGGAAGGAATGCTCATAGGCAACATTACGGCGCCTTTTGCGCCATTCGCTTTCGCAAGCTCCATGCCCCGCAGCACGGCATTCCTATGTCCAGCTACGACGACTTGTCCAGGAGAGTTGAAGTTCGCCGGTTCCAGCGACTCCCCATCGGAAGAACTGGCAACTGTCTGGCATAAAGAGCGTACCGCTTCATCGTCGAGCCCAAGAATGGCTGCCATGGCGCCGGTATTTCCGGGAACCGCCTCCTGCATGGCTTCGGCGCGGAAACGCACGAGCGGCAAGGCGTCGGCAAAAAGCAATGCGCCCGAGGCAACCAGTGCGGTATATTCGCCCAGGCTATGGCCAGCCATGAATGCCGGAACAGAATTCGTACAGCTCTGCCATGCGCGGTAGACCGCAACGCCGGCGGTCAACATCACCGGTTGCGTATTGACAGTTAAATTGAGCTCATCAATCGGGCCCTCGTTAACCATCTTCCAGAAATCCTGCCCCAGGATATCCGCCGCTTCCGCGAAAGTTTCGCGCACTTCTGGAAAATCCGCATATCCCCCCATCATTCCTATGGATTGAGAACCTTGTCCGGGAAACACGCATGCAACTTGTGTGAGCAATTTCATATGAACGCTTTCTGCGGAAAACCGGACGGGCCGCGCTCCGATTGCCGTGGCCGAATGACTGGCGCCCTGCCCGATGGCAAGCGGAACAGGAAGAACCCAGGAGTGGACATCACCATCTGATGAGCGCCGACCCCCAGGTGAATCCTCCACCGACGCCCTCCAGCAAAACATGCTGGCCAGGCTTTATACGGCCATCGCGGACCGCGATATCCAACGCCAGAGGAATCGAGGCGGCGGAAGTATTGCCGTGCTTGTCCAGCGTAACCACTACTTTTTCCATCGGTATGCCCAGCTTTTTCGCCGTGGACTGAATGATCCGGATATTTGCCTGATGCGGGATCAGCCAGTCGATATCGGACGCTCGCAAGTCATTTTCCGCCAGTGCTTCCTCTACCGCTTCTTCCAGGACCTGAATCGCAAATTTGAAAACGGCATTGCCTTCCATCATGACGAACGGCGTGCCTCTAAGTTTGCCCCCGGCGATGTTCGCTGGCACAGCGAGCGTCTCCCTGTGGCTGCCATCGGCATGCAGATGAGTGGAAAGTATTCCCGCCTGATCACTTTGCGTCAGCACGACTGCCCCCGCGCCATCGCCAAACAACACGCAAGTGCTGCGGTCGCTCCAGTCGAGTATTCGGGAGTAGATCTCGGCGCCCACAACCAGCGCATTCCGGCACCTTCCACCCCGAACGAACATATCCGCTGTGGCAAGCGCGTAGACGAAGCCGCTGCATACCGCCTGCACGTCGAATGCGGGGCACCCTCCCACGCCAAGCTTATCTTGAAGGATGCATGCAGTGCTGGGAAAAATAACATCAGGTGTCGTCGTTGCGAGAATGATGAGGTCGATCTCCGCGGCCTGAATGCCGGCAGCGGCAAGCGCGCTGCGGCTGGCATTGAGCGCGAGATCGCTTGCCATTTCGTTATCCGCCGCTATATGGCGCTCAACGATACCGGTGCGGGTCCGTATCCATTCGTCGCTGGTATCCACCATGCGCTCGAGTTCATCGTTTGTGAGAATTCTTTCCGGCAGGTAGCTACCCGTTCCGCTTATTCTGGAATAGGTCATGGAAGAAGGCTTTCCGGCAAAGGCTGGGAATGAGAAGGCGTTTTTCTGGAATGATGCTGCAATTGCGCCACGCGTTCGCTGATATGACGCAGCATTCCGCCGCTGACTTCATCCACTGCGCGGCCGATGGCGCACCCGAATGCATAGCTGTCGGCGGACCCATGGCTTTTGATGACGATACCGCGCAGTCCGAGCAGGCTCGCGCCATTATATTGGCGATGGTCCACGCGCCGCTTGAATGCCTTGATAACTGGCAAAGCCACTACTCCCGCAAGTCTCGTCAACAGGTTGCGCTTGAATTCCTGGCGCAGGTAAGTGGAAAGCATTTGCGCCACGCCCTCGGAGGTTTTCAGCGCCACGTTCCCGACAAACCCATCGCAGACCACGACATCGGTCGTTCCTTTATAAATATCGTCTCCTTCGATATTGCCGAAAAAATTGAGTCCGCTATCGCGCAACAATTCCGCAGCCTGCTTGACCACTTCGTTGCCTTTTATTTCTTCTTCGCCTATATTGAGCAAGCCCACGCTGGGCCTCGTCTTGTTTTCAACGGAAGAAACCAGCGTAGCGCCCATTACCCCAAACTGAAGAAGATGCTCCGCGGTGCAATCCACGTTGGCGCCCAGATCAAGTACATAAGTGTGTCCTTGCATGGTGGGCAGCACCACCGCCAGAGCCGGACGATCGATGCCTGGAAGCATTTTCAATACAAAGCGGGAAGTGGCGATCAACGCTCCGGTATTACCCGCGCTGACACATGCCTGAGCCTCGCCGCTTTTAACCAGATTGATCGCCACCCGCATCGAGGAATCTTTTTTTCCTCGTAGCGCCAGGGCAGGCGACTCGTCCATACCGACAACCTCGCTTGCCGGCCGAAGCCTCAGCCTTGGACCAAGCGCCGTTCCTCTGGCCCGCAATTCCGATTCGATAACGTCGGGCAATCCTACCAGAACAATATCCACATCGGAATTGCGATCGAGATAATTGGTGACTGCAGGAACCGTCACATGAGGGCCATGATCACCACCCATGCAGTCTACTGCTACGGTAATATTCAATTTCGACGCCACAAGGCCGGCTAGGCCACGGTTAGGCCGGGGTTCTCAGTATCCCCACGGCTTCGGGACGATCAATCCCCTTTTGTCTTGATGACTTTTTTGCCGCGATAATAACCATTGGGGCTGATATGGTGGCGCAGATGGACTTCTCCGGTGCTGGGCTCCACCGTCAGCGATGGATTACTCAAAAAGTCATGCGAGCGATGCATACCTCGCTTGGATGGAGATTTCTTGTTTTGCTGGACTGCCATAGCGTTTAACTCCGTAAAATAAATTTCAATGCAGCTTTTTTAGCGCTGCCAGCGCGGAAAAGGCACTTCTCCCCTCTTCCGTATTGCCACTCTCCTGCTTATCGATGGCGCACTCATCTTCTCCATGGCGAGGAGAAGCCGGCAGGCTCAGGATTACCTCATCCTCGACAAGAGCAGCAATGTCCAGTTCCGGCGTTGCCAGGATACAGTCAACCGACGCGTCCGCGTCAAGGCGGGCGAGTTCGCTTTTGTCCCTCGCCAGCAGGAGGTCCGTCCGCAAGTCCAGCATATGCCCGATTGTTCCGAGGCAGCGCTGGCACTTCAGGCTTATCTGCCCCTGGATGCGTATTTGCAAGCTGGGCTCGGTTCCCGCTCCCGAGCCCCCAACAATGGAATATTGTAATTCGCCGCGATCATCGGTCAGATAATCCCGCAAGCGCTCGAATCCGGAAACCACCATTTTACCACGGAGCACCTCCGCGTTACGGGCAAAATCAAGGGGGTCTATAACGATAGGGGCCGACATGGCATCGAAACCTCACGCGAAAAGGGAATGCTTTCCTTCATTACGCTGCTGCGCTTTATATTCTTGCCCGGGCATTCGCACCGGCCCGGCCACTTCCTCATCGATTTACGTCCTCGATTGATAGAAGCGGCGTTTGGCATTAGAATCCAGCAGGCATGGCGCACGGCGCGCATCATATAATTTTTGACAGTGGGTGTCAAAAATCAACTCAGCCAGACTTTGGAAACACAACAAATCGATCAAAGACTTATCCTGGGATCCAGTTCCATTTACCGCCAGGAATTGCTGCACCGCCTTCGAATTCCGTTCGATGTATGCAGCCCGCAAATAGATGAAACGCCCCTGCCGCGGGAGAAGGCGGAAATGACCGCCATTCGCCTGGCCGAAGCCAAATCGCGAGCAGTCGCCGCGGGATCCGGAGATGCCATTGTCATTGGCGCTGATCAGGTCGCCGTATTGGAGGGTGTTCAGCTGGGTAAGCCATTGAACTATGCAAACGCGGTGAAGCAGCTTCAGGCCGCCCGGGGAAAGGAGATGATCTTTCACACTGCGCTCTGCCTCTTCAATAGCCGGAACGGGAACATTCAAACGCGACTTGTTCCGTCGCGCGTCAAATTCCGCAATTTGAGCGATCGGCAAATAGAAAATTATCTGGATAAGGAACAGCCCTACCACTGCGCGGGCAGCGCCAAGGCCGAAGGACTGGGTATCGCATTGCTCGAATCCATCCTGAGCGACGACCCCACTGCCTTGATTGGACTGCCGCTCCTGACGCTTGTGGATATGCTATCGCGCGAAGGCATAGAGATAGTGTGACAGCGTGGCCGGTGTGGCTATAGGCACCCTCTATCTCATTCCCACCCCCTTGGGCGACGGGGAACTTGCCTGGATCATACCGGATGCGGTTCGGCAACGTGCTGCAAAGCTCGAGCACTATATCGTCGAGCATCCAAAAACCGCCCGGCGCTTCCTGAGACAGGCAGGTTGCGTCCAGCCGCTGCAAAAAATCAGCATGAGCATACTGGATGAGCATACGCCGGACAGCCAGCTTCCGGCCCTGTTGGCCCCGCTGCTCGAAGGCGCCGACGTCGGACTGCTATCCGAAGCGGGATGCCCGGCAATCGCCGACCCGGGTGCAGCGTTGGTGCGGCTCGCGCATCAGAGAAACCTCCGTGTCGTGCCTCTGGTCGGGCCATCTTCGATATTGCTGGCGCTGATGGCTTCCGGATTGAACGGCCAGTGCTTTGCCTTCCAGGGATACCTCCCCATCGAGGCCAGCAAGCGCGTAAAAAAAATCGCGGAACTGGAAAAAGAATCGATCCTTCGCAGTCAGACACAGATTTTTATCGAAACCCCCTACCGCAATCAAAAACTCATGGAGCTTCTTGTCTCGATGTGCCGCCCGGATACCAGGCTGTGCATTGCCTGCAATCTCACGCTGCCGGATGAGCATGTCGCCACCAGAACAATCGGGCAATGGAAAGATTATTCCCCGGACCTCGATAAAAAGCCTTCCATTTTTTTGCTTCAGGGTGATACGGGCCTAAGAAACCCCTGAACCTCTGAACAAGTATCGGATGAGTTCAGTGCTTCAATCATAATAGCCTCTCTTGCGCGGAAGCTGACAATACCTCACCCGCTGTTACTCCCGAAGCAACAAGCTCTCCGCCCCCTCAATATGCGGGGAATGCCGGATTGCACAACGGAAGAGAGAAGAAAAGAGATAGCTATCTATTTAAGCGATTGATATAAATAATAAACCTTCTAATCCAATTAGACCGGCTTGCCCATCTTCGCAAGTAATAAAAAATTAATTAAGGAGAAGCTGAAACGGGAGTATACTGAAGCTCTACAGTAAGGATTTTTTGAGGAGAATAACAATAATGTTTCCCAAAATCGCTTTAGCTGTGCTGCTGTTCTCCCAGATTTCCCTTGCTTTTGCTGCCATCGTCAATTTCGATGATCTCGATACCTCCGGCGGCGATCTCAGCCTCGATTCCCTGAATCCCTATCAGGGCTTCACCTGAACCAACTTCTCGGCCTATACGAGCGTCCCCGGCTTTCCCGGCTTCAACAATGGAATCGTCTCGCCCGACAATGCGGCCTATAGCGGTGGCGAATCGTTCGGCGCAATCGTCACGCCCATCATCGGCAGGATCGAGGCGAATGATCCCTTCGATTTCATCAGCGCCTATCTAGGCTCCGGCTACTACGACGATCTGAGCCTTACCGTGCAGGGCAGGCTGAACGGGGCCTTGCTGTTCACCCGCACCCTGACCCTCGATACCGCCGCTCCCCTGTTCGTCAGTTTCGGCTTCACCAGCATCGATGAGCTGGATTTCTTCGCGGGCACAACTCGCTTCACGGCCTCATTTGGCTCTTGGTGAAATATGCGGGTTAGCGCATTGTCGTAAGCGCGGCGGGTTGCATCATTCGGAAGATTGGCGAACCATTCAATTTCGGGGAGAACGTCGGCGAGACGCTGGTAAGCAACGGCAGTAAGCCGCCGATTAGGAGCGGGCAGGCATTTTGGGAATCGGGGTTTTGGGTTGTCATGGGGCAAATCTACTATTGATAAAATATGTTATCAATAGTAAATCTCTGGCCTATTTGTAATCCGGTCTTGTCAAATCAAAACATCAAGGTTTCACTCAGCGGTAACCTCAAAAGCTGTGGCGAGCTACCCTCCCTTAATATAAGATTTATTACAGCACTGATGAGATTAAAAATGACAACCCTTAATAAAATTCTACTGGGAAAATAAATGAAAAAAAATTTACTTGGCATGATCATGGGGGCAATACTTGGCATCAGCACAGCTTCGCACGCAGAACTGTTCAATCGGGGAGGGGGGTTGATTTATGATAGCGCCAACAATATTACCTGGTTGGCGGATGCCGACTATCCATGGACTAGAGCGTGTTCACAGTAGCCAGATATAGGCGCAAGCCAGATGCAAGAAAGCGTTGAAGCGGTTGGCGAGTTTGTCGTAGCGTGTCGCGAGGCGACGAAATTGTTTGAGCCGGTTGAAGAATCGCTCAACCAGGTTGCGCGCTTTGTACCGCTCCCGATCGAACTCGCGCGGCCTGAGTCGGTTGCTACGAGACGGGATGATGGCCTCAGCGCCCGTCTCGGTGATTGTTGCGATGAACACATCGCTGTCATATCCCTTGTCAGCGACGACTGCATCGGTCTTGATGGAATTGACCAGTGCCGGCCCTTGCGTAATGTCGGCTGCTTGGCCACCGGTGAGGATCAGGCGCAATGGATTGCCCAGGGCATCCACGCATGCATGAATCTTGGTAGTCAGCCCACCGCGCGAGCGGCCGATCGCCTGATCGCTACCGTTTTTTTTAACGCGCCGGCCGAGTGCTGGTGCGCACGGACTACCGTCGAGTCGATGAACAGCTCTTCCAGATCGGCCTCGCCCTGGAGCGCCTCGGCAACACGCGACCAAACGCCACTGGCTTCCCAGCGCGCAAAGCGCACATACACCGAATGCCAGTTCCCAAACCTGGGCGGCAGGTCACGCCAGGGGTTTCCAACCCGCGCCGTGTATAGTACCGCCTCGATGAACAATCGGTTATCCGCCGCTCGCCCACCCTTGTCGGTTGGCTTGCCCGGCAATAGCCCCGAAATCCGCGCCCACTGCGCATCGCTCAACATGTCCCGATCCATTGCTCACACGCAAATTCCACATGTAAACATAAATCAACTACTGTGAACAGACCCTAGTGATGCCACCATAGATGATGACGGAATGACTTGGTCCGCAGCAATGAAGTGGGCAGCCAATCTCACCTATGAGGGTTATAGCGATTGGCGATTACCCACTATCTTGTCACAATCGCCTTCCCGCAGTGAGATGGGCATATTATTTGAAGAATTAGGAGGAAAACCGGGGCAGGGCCTACCATTTCTCTCGCAAAACAATCTATTTCACAATATTCAAAATACTTGGTCTGCGATCTACTGGACAAACCAGGAAGTAGCAAATTATAAAGATGCCGCCTTCGGTTTCTCTTTTTATGATGGCCTTGAATACTCGCCGATCAAGGCAATGGCGCAGTATGCTTGGGCAGTGCGTCCGGGTGATTCCGCCCCTCTCGGTTTTACTCCTCAGAACCCTATATTGCCAGCAGTCAGCTCGGCGAATGGATGGCAGTTCGATTTAACGATACCCAATGGGTTACTGTATATTGATCCGCAGGTAGCGGTTGGCTATGACTACTTGTTGGATTCCGGGCCGAATTTTACTTCGGTGCTGCTCCCCAGCGCCGGGGATAACCAGTTCAGCCTGTATTTATGGAATGGTAGCGAATGGACCTTTGATTCCACATTGAATGCGGGTATAGAACATGTGTTCGGCGGAGCAGGGGTGGACAGGTTTCGCATTACAGGCATCGAGACCAGTGCGGGCCTGGACCCGAACTCCCCTACGGCATTCGTCACCGGCCTGACTTTTGCCGGTACTGGCCATGCCAGTATGCACATGAGCCCCTTGGTTCAGGCCGTACCGGAACCTGAAACCTACGCCATGCTGATAGCCGGTTTAGGTCTCCTGGGATGGAGAGTGCGTAAAGCAAGGAGCTGAGCTACTCATCTGATAAAATTCTGCTTCAGGTTCGATGATTACAATGAGTATCAGCTTATTCGCTTCCCTGATGATCGTGTCAGGTTTGCTTTCTCTAACCGGCTGCACCACTCCTATTCCACGGCATCCATTTCAGGCTCAAGCGCAAGCCCAGGCATACTATCAACAGGGTTTTAAATATGAGGCTGGGATGGGTGTTCCCAAAAATATTGAGGAGGCTCGAAAGTGGTATCAGCTATCCGCCCAGCTCAGAAACCCTGCGGCACAAATTGGCCTAGCTCGGCTTAATCAGATATCTGCTCAAAATGGGGCGACACAGAATACGTCGGCTGCCCGTCCCTCGTTGCAAAACGTAAACCCTGCTCCTGTCCCAGCAGTAGGATTTTTGCAGAAGCCGGAAGTACCCGCGATGGAAAAATCATTCTCATTTACGTCGCAAGCAGATCCTGTCTCGGATTTAGTAGAAAAGAAAATGTTGGAGTACCGTTCCAGGAACGACGTGGTGATGGTTATATTTGAAGCTAAAAAGGACGTAAATTCCGCTCTTGCCAATATCAAGACAGCTATGAGAACCCGTGACCCTAAGGGACTGTTCAACCCCTATTGGATTATTGGTTTTGGTGACGAAAAGACAAACATGGGAACCAATTGCGGCGTGATTATTGGTCAATGGTATGCCTCAGGATTTCCCTCTCGTGTTCAATGGGAAGAAATAATGCGTCGATCTTTGTGGGATGAGACAAAATCAGGTGCTTATTTATACAGTCAATCTGGAGAATTTAGAATAAATGAAAAAAAGGAATCCCAGTTTGAGATGGATGCCCTTAAAAAGAATTGCTTCAAAGGCAGTAAACTTGCCCAGAGTAATTTTAACAGCCTAGCTGTAGGCAGTCCTTATTTTGGGCGAAACGATGCCGCTAATTTAAATGCAATTGGCGCGATTCTATTTTATGGTCAATTTGAAGATGAAGATGACAGGATCGCAAGAAATAAGGCAGAAAAAGAACGGGTGGAGCAACTTAGGAGACATCTGGAGATAGAACAGAATAGGAGGGAGATGAGATAAATATATGCTGTAGTAATAGGCGGGTTATCATTCCCCCCGTACTCACCTTTGTGCGCAAGATCGGTGAGGCAATCAATTCCCCGGCGCTGGCTTCAAACCTGTTCGTGCTGCGGCTGGCCGAGAAGGAACACGTCAAATACGGAAATACGGGGTCACACGAAATACGAAAACATAAAAATACGCGAAAAAAAATACGGGGTCAGGTCTTGTTATTTGCCATAGGGACAAGGTTTGGGTCGAGACATCAGACAATCAGCTCATGGCACCGTCCGACGAATTCCCAAGGTTTCATGCGGTTGATGATGGCAGGTGCGTCGTTGACGCCTTAGGCAGAAAGCTGCTGCATGTGCTGTTCCATCTTCGCTGCCAGCAGGCGAAATCCATTCATGCTTATGCTTGCTTACTCGAAAAGCGTGGCGACTTTCGCCAGCACCTCGTGCATGATGGGTTCTGGCAGAGTATCCACCTTGCGGGCGTGACGGGCAGCCAGGTCGATCACGCACGGCTGATCGCAACGGACGACGCCGATGGTCTTGATGCCGGTCACGGGCACGGCGAAGCCCAGGCGGCGGGCGAACTCGCCGCCGTTGGTGATCGGGAGAATCACCGGCAGCTTGGTGGCCTCATTGAATTCGGCCGGCGATACGACCAAGACGGGACGGCTACCGCTTTGCTCATGCCCTGCGGTTGGATCGAGCGACACCAGATAAATGTCGCCCCGCCTCATAGCAGTTCACCGCCTACGGCGGATGCATCGACCCATTCACGTTCTTCCGCCGGTTGCGGCTGCGAGTAGTCCGAGGCGGCCAGCAACTCCGCGAGCGTGTAACGTGGCCGTGGCTTGGGTTCAACCACCAAGCGGCCGCGATCGACGGCCAAGCCAACCGTTGCGCCGGCTTGCAGGTGCAATTGATCAAGGAATGCTGGTGGGACGGCCAACATGACCGAGCCGCCAACCTTGCGCAGATTGGTTGTGTACATGATGCACCTCCAGCGAATAGCATTATATTAAAGTATAATTTATCCCCCTCTAACCTGCAAGCCTGCCATCCAGTGGAATACAGGATCAGTCTGTTATTTGCCATAAGCTTTGATAATTCTGTGGATGAAAAGTGACGTAGAGCGAGGGAAGCAGTTATTAGCAAAACGTTAACCCTTCGTTTAACCGACACGGCGGAAGCCGATCTCGCTGAAGAATACCCTCTCGCACCCTTCTCAGCGCATTGAGCTGTAAGGTCAAATCCTGCTCCAGAATGCTGACGCGGCGTGACTGATCTTCGTGGATCTTCGTTTAGAAGTTATGAGGCGTGCGGAGGCCGCCCAAACTAAAGCACATAGCCATTATTATCATAGATGGCAAATTCCCGCATGCCGTAGGAGAAATCCTCGATTGAGCAACAGACGCCCGTCTTGTCTTTCAGCAATTGCCACAAGGCATCGACTTGGTTCGTCCTGAAATACAGATCCGGCAAAGCCGGGAGCTGCGTCATTCTCATGTCGATTCGGGCCAGCAAGCATGATTTTCACATCGTCACGATGGAGGGAGGCCCAGCCTCGCTCGTCGCTGGAACTGTCGCAGTGGAAACCGATAACTTCAGCATAGAAGTCAATAGAACCAGGAAGATCCCAGGTTCTCAGCATCGGGGTAGGCGCTTCAAGTCTCATGGATTGCTGCACCTCTCCAAATCTTAAAAGCTCAACTATAATAGCGTAGTTTTCAGGAGAGCCGGTTTCAAGAGACTGTTTTAGAATGGAAACAAGGGCGAAAAAGCGGAAAGCGGGCCACGTTGCTGTCGTCTCCGAAAAACGACCGTTTTTGCTATATCCAGTTTTTTATTCGTTTCTTAAATTCATGGCGCATATGAGCCGTACGTTCTTTTGAATTCATGTTTACCCTATCGTCAAATGCGTCTGAACCACGTGATTGACAATAATCGTATCGGCACGAGCCTCGACTTGGGCAAGATCGAAGATCATCTGTAGCCGCATCCAGAAAGCGGGGGTGCTTCCCATGGATTTCGACAGCCTCACGGCCATTTCCGGCGATATACCGGCCTTCTCGTTGATGAGGCTGGACAGCGTGGGGCGCGACACGTTTAAAGCCTTAGCCGCACCGGTCACGGTTAGATTCAACTCATCAAGTGCCCCTTTCACTATCCGGCCCGGGTGAACAGGATTTTTCATAGTCATTTTCAGCTCCTTTTCAACGGTAATCTATTAAATCCAGATCCCGTACCGCTCCATTCTCGAAGCGGAATATGATCCGCCAGTTTCCAGTTACGCGAATGCTCCAGAAGCCTTTAAGGTCGCCCGTCAAGGGGTGAAGCCGATAACCTGGAATATCGGCCTCGGCTACCGTTTCGACAGCCTATGATCTCGAAAAACTCACCGTTTGCGAATCTTGCCATCACTCGACCAGGCCGATTTTCATCCTCTCCATCCTTGTGAATGACCAAGCTACCGGCCCTTCAGCTTCTGAGCCGGCGTCGATTCCTTGATATCGTTCTTCATCAGCATTTTCATGGATGGCGTCCATCCAGGTTTTCGCTTCTCGCCTTGGGAATACTCGCCTTTGGAATATGGCGGTGAAGCGTCAAGGGGGGCAACCCTAGACGTTTGGCGACGGTCGAAACAGGAATATTGGAATCCTTCTGCATGGCTCGCGCCGCCTGGAGATCCTCGGGGCTGCGCCGCGTAACGCGACCTCCCGCTACCACAATCCCCCATAGGACCCCATGCTCATCAGGACGCTCGCCGCGGCTGCCCCGAAGCGTTTGGCAAAGCGTTCGGCGAATCCTTCCCGGGTCGTATAGTCAACGATATGCTCGGCCTTGATGATCTCTCGCGCAACATATTCCGCACTTCCCATTGCGTCGGCCAGACCCAGATCGATGCTTTTTTGTCCGGTCCAGACTATGCCGCTGAAAATCTCGGGTGTATTCTTCAGGCGCTTGCCCCTGCCCTCCTGGACGACCTCGATAAACTGCTTGTGAATATCGTCCAGCATCTTTTTCGCATATTCCGCCTGTTCCGGATTGACCGGTGAAAAAGGATCGAGAAAGGCCTTGTTTTTTCCCGCGGTAAGCAGCCGCCGCTCGATACCCAGCTTGTCCATTGCATTGGTAAAACCGAATCCATTCATCAGAACACCGATCGAGCCGATAATACTTGCCTTGTCGACAAAAATCTTGTCAGCGGCAACGGCAACGTAATAGCCTCCGGAGGCGCAAACATCCTCCACCACCACATAAAGTGGAATTCGTGGATATTCGGCGCGCAAGCGCCGGATTTCATCATTGATGTAGCCCGCTTGCACGGGGCTTCCTCCGGGACTATTGATGCGCAATATCACCCCTTGCGTTTTCTGGTCCTTGAACGCATGCTGCAAGCCGGCATTGACATTATCGGCACTGCTGATGCTGTCCGGCGCGATGACGCCGCGCAACTCGACCAGCGCAGTGTGCTTGCCGGAAATCGACATGCCGCTATCGCCGAACCAGCCCAACCCGACAAACAAAAGAATAAACAGGTAGATAAAAGTCAGGGATTTGAAAAAAATACTCCACTGGCGCGCTCTGCGCTGTTCCCGCAATGACGAGAGCAACAGCTTTTCGAGCACCTGTTTTTCGGAGCCTTCGTTGGGAGTTTCTGTATCAGCCATTTCCTAAATCCGGGAGTTGATTGCTTTCCGACAGACTGCCAATGCAGCGCCGCACACTGATTGAAATATATGAAACCCTGTATCCACGCGGCTTATAGCCTGATTATAAGTTCCATCAAGAGCGCTTCACTACACTGGTTTCCGAAAGGTCGAGTTGTTCCAGGAATGTCCGCAGATCGATGGCCAAAGGCGCGTCGACCCGCAGTCGCCTCCCGGTGACGGGATGCGCCACTTCCGCCACAGCAGCATGAAGAAACTGGCGTTTCAGCCCTTTTGCCGGCATCTCCCTGGATAATCGTTTATTCAAGTCAAAATCGCCATATTTGTCGTCCCCCACGATCGGGAATCCGAGATGGGCCAGATGCACGCGAATTTGATGAGTTCGGCCTGTCTTTAGTTCCGCTTCCAGCAGGCTGAAATCAGGCCATGATTTTTTGAGAATGAAAATGGTATGAGCGGGCATTGCCCCCTTTTCATCCAATCCGTCCGCAGATGCCACAACCACCCGCCTTTCCCCGGTGGGGGTGACATACTTGTGGAGCGGCAACCGTACAGCTTGCCTCGGATTCCGCCACTTTCCCTTCACCAGAGTCAGATAGCGTTTCTCCATCTGCCCCGCCCGAATTTGCCGATGCAGTTCGATCAGCGCTGCGCGGGACTTGGCAAGAAACAGGACGCCCGATGTTCCCCTGTCGAGACGATGGACCAGTTCCAGGAATTTCCACTCGGGATGCTGGGCGCGCAAATGCTCTATCACACCCTGGCTCACGCCGCTTCCGCCATGCACGGCCATGCCGGCAGGCTTGTTGAGTACGATCAGCGCCTCATCGTGAAACAGGATTTCGAATGGAAAAGGCGCGGGCTTGACGCCGCCATGTCCAGGCACAGGCCTGACCCCGGTGCGAACTGGCGGAATACGCACCACATCACCCGACTGCAAATGGCAACCAGCGTCCACCCGTTTGCTGTTGAGCCGCACCTGCCCGCTCCGCAATAACTGATAGATGTGGGTTTTAGGTACTCCCTTAAGCCGTTTGAACAGGAAATTATCTATGCGCTGTCCGTCGCCACCCTCATCCACCACTTCATTCACCGCGGCAGGCAGGGGAAAATCTTTGCCTAAATCTCTAATTCTACTTATACTTGCCAATTCGGGGTTTCAGCCTATCCCTTTATCCGGCGTTCAAGGCAGCGCTGTTGATGAAAACTGTCCAATAAGGGACAAGCGCCAACCCGAAAAACCTGGTTAACGTCACTCACCACTAAAGTAGTGATAGTAATTGATTTGCGCGCTCAAAGCACACGTAAATTTCAGTTTTCGGTTTCGTTGCGCCCATTACCGGCGCCATAACCGAAACCTGATTGAAACTTAATTTCCTGGCTCTGCTAGTTAATTGAAGCAGGGCCACAGCGACACGCCAGAGAAAATAGTCATCTTTAACAGCAGCCAAGCCTATGACCAACGTTGCCTGACTAGTATGCTCTCGTATACGCGCGGAAGAATCCCCGCAGCGTAGGCTGTCCGCCCGTGTCCAGAGCGCGGGAGGCATAAAATGAAACGCATGTTATTTAATGCGACACAGCCGGAAGAACTGCGTGTCGCGATTGTCGATGGTCAAAAACTCATTGACCTGGACATCGAATCATCCGGCAAGGAACAACGCAAGGGCAACATTTACAAGGCGGTCATTACCCGCCTGGAGCCCAGTCTTGAAGCCGCTTTCGTCGAATATGGCGGAGAGCGGCACGGTTTTCTTCCTTTCAAGGAAATCTCCCGCTCCTACTTCAAGGAGACCGCCGATACCGGCCGCGGCAGGCCGCAGGACGCCCTCCATGAAGGCCAGGAGCTCATCGTCCAGGTAGACAAGGACGAGCGTGGCACCAAGGGTGCGGCGCTCACCACCTATATCTCGCTGGCGGGCCGCCACCTGGTATTGATGCCAAATAACCCGCGAGGTGGCGGAGTCTCACGCCGCATCGAGGGGGAAGACCGCGCCGAGCTGCGCGATACGATGGCCCAGCTCGATATTCCTTCGGGCATGAGCATTATTGCCCGCACAGCAGGAATAGGCCGCAGCGAGGAAGAATTGCAGTGGGATCTCAATTATCTGCTGCAATTATGGCGTGCAATCGAGGAAGCATCGCACGGCCAGAGCGGCGCCTTTCTTATCTACCAGGAAAGCAGTCTCGTCATACGGGCAATCCGCGATTACTTTCACCAGGAAATTGGTGAAATCCTGATCGACACTGAAAACATCTATGAGCAGGCATGCCAGTTCATGAGCCATGTCATGCCCGCGAACGTCGGCCGCGTGAAATTCTACCGCGACGACGTGCCTCTATTCTCGCGTTTCCAGATCGAACACCAGATTGAGACCGCTTATTCGCGCCAGGTAACTTTGCCATCAGGCGGCGCCATCGTGATCGATCATACTGAGGCGCTGGTATCGATCGACGTGAATTCCGCGCGAGCGACCCGTGGTTCCGACATAGAGCAAACGGCGCTTAATACCAATCTTGAAGCCGCCGATGAGATCGCGCGGCAGTTGCGGCTACGTGATCTGGGTGGGCTGGTGGTGATCGATTTTATCGATATGGAAGTAGCCCGCAATCAGCGAGAAGTGGAAAATCGCCTGCATGATTCGCTGCGTTATGACCGCGCACGCGTGCAAATGGGAAAAATCTCCCGCTTCGGCTTGCTGGAACTTTCGCGGCAGCGGCTGCGCCCCTCGCTCGGCGAGAGCAACTATATCTCCTGCCCGCGCTGCCATGGCACGGGGCACATTCGCGGCACTGATTCTTCGGCATTGCATATTCTCAGGATCATCCAGGAAGAGGCAATGAAGGAAAATACCGCTGTGCTTCAAGCCCAGGTACCGGTGGATGTGGCGACCTATCTGCTCAACGAAAAGCGTTCCGAGATACATGCGATCGAAGCCAGGTTGAAAGTCAATGTGGTCCTGATTCCAAATATTCATCTCGAAACCCCCAATTACAATATAACTCGCTTGCGGCACGACGAGGTGAAGTCGGGTGAAATTCAAACCAGCTACCAGTTGGTGGAGAAACCCACGACGGAAATTACCCTGCCATCGGCTTCGCAGGAAACCAAGCCAGTGCGGCAGCAGGCTGCCGTAAAAGGCATAACCCCGTCCCAGCCGGCGCCAGTACGGGAGCAGGTACCGCAACGCGAACCCGAGCAGGTATCCTTTCTGGATAAAATACTGGGATGGTTCAGGCAACCGGGGGGAGAGCGAAAAAGAGCTCTGCCGGAACAGGCTGCTGCCGGACCGCAACAGCTCGAACGCGGCCCTGGCCGGCGCGATCGCGTCCGGCCGGCCCGACCAGTTCGTGGAGAGCGTGGGGAGCGCGGCGAACGAACCGGCGAGGTGGTCACTTTCCCGGGTCAACCCCGGGAAGCCGCGCAGAGCCAGCGCAGTGAGCGCAGCGATTCGAAGCCCCAGGCAGAGCGCTTTGGCACGAAAAAGCCGCAACGCCCCCCTCGAGAGGAAAAACGGGAGGAAAAACAATCTCGGGCGGACACCCGGCTACCTGCGGAGGAACAACCGGCAGCGGAAGACCTGGCTCAAGCTCAGCGGGGAGAGGATGGGGGACGCAGACGCCGCCGTGGCGGAAGGCAGCGCGACCGGGGTGACCGCCAGGATCGCCTTCCCCGCGAGGCGAAAAACACCTCGCCAAGAGAAATCCAGGATCAGCAAATGGCCGGCCCGGCCATGCAACAAAATAAGGCAGAAAACGAAGTTGCCCGCGAGCCGATATGGGAAACACCTGCCATGGTAAGCGCGGCTTTGCCAACAATCGAGACGGGAGCGCTCCCCGAATCGAAGACGGCGCTTCCGCCAGAGCCGGTGGGCGGACAGCCGGCCAACCAGTCAAGCGATCCGGAAGAGGAAGCGCCAACTGTAGTGCCGGATGAAGAAAACAAGACTGCCACTTCACCTGGAGTAGCCGCCGGAGCAGCGCCCGAGCAGGAAAGCAGACCGGATCAGCTTTCCCCCATCCCGGAGCAGGAACCCTTATCCGCATCACTTGCACCCCTTGCGCCACCCTCCCCGCCTCTGCTGCTTACCGATGCATCGGAAGGAATACGCAGGGTTGCAAGCGTTGCAACAGAAAACCAACTTTCGGACAAAACGCCGGAAGCAACGGCGCCATCAGTTCAGCAAGCAGCCGGGAAATCCGCTCCTGCACCGGAATCGTTGAATTTGGCAGCGAGTGGATTGATCATGATTGAAACCATTCCCGGAAAACGGATGACTCCTGACGAGCACGCGTCTGTAGAGTCCGTTCCGGAAGGCCGGCGGAAAAGAAAGCCTGCGCCTCCGCGTGCGGCGGCTGCTGGCGAGCCGTTAGTGCAAATTGAAACGCACAAGTGACCGGCTGTATAAAGCCATCGCGAGAAAATTCCGGTGGCTTGGGGAGGATTTCCGATAGGGAGAACTAGGGAAGCGCTGCAATCCGCGGCCCCTGCTCTCTCTTGAGGATATTTACAGGCAGCCGTGAAACCGCTCCATTCACACCGCTTTGCGCATCCCATCCCGCAAAAACCATCGTGCCGGTGAGAATTTGTTCAGCGCTTCCCCAGGAGGCTCGTCCCTATATTTTTTTCTTGGCATATCCGGTTGAGCAGCTCCTGACCGGCTTCCTCCACCATGTTCAGCACATGTTCAAAACCCTGGCGTCCACCGAAATAAGGGTCAGGAACCTCTTCCACCCCCTGGGAAAACCTGCGGCTGTATTGCATCAATAAGCCGAGCTTATGACTGTATTGAGGCGGACATTCCTGCCTCAATATGGCGAGATTGGCCTTATCCATTGCAAGAATATAATGAAAATGCTCGAAATCCCTTTCATGCACGCGCCGCGCCCGCAGGGTTCGGGTGTCATAGCCGCGCCGGGTCGCCGCCTGCTGGGCTCTTTCATCCGGCGGCTCACCCTCATGGTAATCATGAGTGCCAGCCGAGTCGATGTGAAAGGCTTGCTCGAAGCCAGCATCCCTGACCTGCTGCCTGAATACAGCCTCCGCAGTAGGAGACCGGCAAATATTTCCCATGCAAACAAACAGAACGCGTGTTTTAAGATGCTCTTCCACTTTCATGGCTCACTAAAATGGTAACGCCGCATCTGGCCGGGCTTGTAAAATGACCTTGCGAAAATCCTCCTGTATCCGCGTGAGCGCTGCCACGCTGTCCGCTTCAAATCGCAGCACAATCACGGGCATGGTATTGGATGAACGTGCCAGGCCAAACCCATCGGCGTACTCCACCCGTAGCCCATCCGTCGTAATCACACGAAGCGGATTATCAAAGCGCGCATTTACTTGCAACTGGGCGATCACCTGGTAATTTTCTCCTTCCTTCAGCCTGATCTGCAGTTCCGGAGTACTGATGGCATCTGGAATTGCATGAAGGGCAGCATCGATATCTGCCTCGCGGCTGAGCAGTTCCAGCAACCGTGCGCCCGCATATAACCCATCATCGAATCCATACCAACGCTCACTGAAGAAAATATGGCCACTCATCTCGCCCGCGAGCACTGCCCCAGTTTCTTTCAGCTTGCCCTTGATGAACGAATGCCCTGTTTTCCACATGATCGGTTGGCCACCATGCTGCTCTATCCACGGCGCGAGGTTGCGAGTGCATTTCACGTCATAAATGATCCGCCCACCAGGATTTCTTGACAAAACATCGGCCGCAAATAACATCAATTGACGATCGGGATAAATTATCGAACCGTTTTTCGTTACCACGCCCACGCGGTCCCCATCGCCATCAAAGGCGAGCCCGACTTCCGCGTCGCCTGTTCCAAGCTCATGTATCAGATCGCGCAGGTTCTCGGGTGCGGAGGGATCCGGATGATGATTGGGAAAGATCCCGTCGACTTCGCAAAAGAGCCCGGTTACATGGCATCCGAGCCTGCGGTATAGCTCCGGCGCATAAGCGCCTGCAACGCCGTTGCCACAATCGACGACGACTTTCATGGGACGAGTCAGCTTTATGTCGGCAGTAATGCGCTGCAAGTAAGTTTCAGCAATATCATGCTTGCGATATCCCCCCTGACCATGGACCAGATCCTGATTTACCACGCGCCGGTATAACGCCTGAATGGATTCCGCCGCAAGGGTTTCTCCGCCCAGAACCATCTTCAAGCCATTATATTGAGGAGGATTATGGCTTCCGGTCACCATTACGCCGGAATAGCCGCATAAGGTATGCGCCGCGAAGTAGAGCATGGGGGTAGCCACCATCCCGACATCGACCACGTCGACACCACTTTTCAGCAACCCCGCCGCCAGCGCCGCCGCAAGCTCCGGACCAGATGTTCTGCCATCCCGGCCTATTGCCAAAGATTGAATACCGCGGACACGTGCTTCGGAACCGATGGCGTGTCCCACGGCTTCGGTAATTTCCGGGGTGAGCGTTTGACCAACGATACCGCGGATATCGTAGGCTTTAAAAATCTCTTTCGGTAAATCAGGCATGAGATTATGCTAAGTTATTGGAATGATGGGTATGGCGAGGTTTGCAAGCGGATCAGGACATCCGGGAATATGCGGGCAAGCAGGCAGCGCACCCATGGTCCCATGGCCGGAAAAACTTGGATTCATGCCAACGGTGCGGAAAATCCAGCAACCCATCCCGCCCTTCCGGACACACGCATGGGTAAAAGCTGCCTCCCCCTCCAGGCGCCGCAACGCCAAATGCCTTGTGATGAATTGTTTCCCATCAACCGTATTTCTACGGGTTTTTCAGCGATGGTGTCCTGTCCCCGAACCGCCTTTGAGCGTGTACTGGGTGCCACAATAGGGACACAACGCTTCACCGGTATTCTCTATGGGGAGAAAGACACGAGGATGCGAATTCCATAAGAGCATGGATGGCATAGGACAATGTAATGGCAGATCGTCGCCCGTGACCTCGATCGGTTCCTGTTTTCTCACGTTGGCATTCTGCATGGGTTTTCCTTCGTTTCCTTCGATATGCATCAACATCGATCAGACATAGGTGAGCCAATCCGCATGGCTTGCGGCCCTGCCGCCCACACAGTCAAAAAAGGCAGCCTGCAGCCTGGCGGTAATGGCGCCCCGTTCACCTTCGCCTATGCGGCGGTTATCCAGTTCGCGGATAGGCGTTATCTCGGCAGCGGTGCCAGTAAAAAACGCCTCGTCCGCGCAATAAACCTCATCCCGGGTGATCCGCTTTTCGATTATAGGGATTCCCATTTCCGTGGCAAGCTCGATGATGGAAGCGCGAGTGATACCTTCCAGGCATGAAGTCATGTCCGGAGTGTAGAGCTTTCCTTGCTTGACAATGAATATGTTTTCGCCAGCTCCTTCCGCCACATACCCATCCACATCCAGCAGCAGGGCCTCATCATATCCGTCATGCGCCACTTCCTGATGAGCGAGTATCGAATTGGCATAAGTGGTGACAGACTTGGCGCGGCACATGTTGACATTGACGTGGTGCCGGGAAAATGAAGAAGTCTTGACACGGATGCCTTTTTCGAGGCCATCCGCGCCAAGATAGGCGCCCCAGGGCCAGGCTGCGACCACGACATGAACTGAAAGCGTCCTGGCGGAAATTCCCATGGCTTCCGATCCGTAAAAAACAATAGGGCGAATGTAGCAGGATTCCAGCCTGTTCTGCTTCACCATATCGCATTGCGCCTGCATCAGCGTAGCCTTGTCGTAGGGCATTTTCATCATGAAAATATGCGCGGAATTGAATAGTCTGTCGGTATGTTCCCGCAACCGGAAAATCGCCGTGCCTCTGGGCGTCTTATAGGCGCGCAAACCTTCGAATACTCCCATTCCATAATGCAATGTATGGGTCAATACATGCGTGGTAGCCTCGCGCCACGGGATGATATTACCGTCGCTCCAGATAACGCCGTCGCGGTCAGCCATCGACATCAAAAACTCCTCGGGATCTTTGAAAATCCCTATTCTATCGCATTTTACCCTTGATAAATTGAATCACATTCTCTGCCTCTGCCGTCCCTGTACTCCAAAAATCGCACACTCCACCCTGTCCAACTGCCGGATTTGGGATCAATCGAAAACTTCCGCCCATAACTGAAGCACGGCGGCAATGCTTTCCCTGAAACGATCGGCTTCCACCCGGACAAATTTCTGATGCCGGCCGGAGGACGGCTCGGCAGCATCCGGATTTCCGCTCAATCTCAGCCTGTGCTGCACGCGGCGAAACTCCCGATAAGCCACAAGCACGCGTTGCGCGGCCGCTACGGAAACGAGCCCCAGCTCTCCCGCCAGCTTCAGCAAGGCGATATTGCCGATATTGTCCGTCAACCCCGAGTGATCGCAGGCATGACCCAGAATCAAATATTGCACAATGAACTCGACATCGATGATGCCGCCGCGGTCGTGCTTGACGTCAAACAATCTGGACGAATTGGGGTGCGCTTCGAACATTTTCTCACGCATCGCCAGGACTTCGCGCTTTAGTTTTGCCGGGTCGCGCCACTGGCGGAGCACTTCCTTCCGTATTCGCTCGAACGCATTTCCTATCCGCGAATCCCCCGCGACAAAACGCGCCCTGGTCAACGCCTGGTGCTCCCATACCCATGCCTGGTTACGCTGATATTGATCGAAAGCATCGAGGGAACTGACAAGCAATCCACTGCTGCCGTTGGGACGCAAGCGCAGATCGGTTTCGTACAGCAAGCCCGCAGAAGTGTAACTGGTCAGCCAGGAATTAATGCGCTGGCTCAATCTTGCATATATCTCGGGCGCATCGGGATGAGGATCGTCATAAAGAAAAATGATGTCCAGGTCGGATGCGTAGCCCAGTTCCTTTCCGCCCAGCTTGCCATAGCCCACGATCGCGAATGCGGGCTCTTCCCTGTGCCTCCTCCTCAATCCGGACCATGCAAGATGCAACACCTTATCGAGTATCAGATCGGCAAGTTCCGTCAAATGATCGCTCAGCGTTTCAAGGGGCAGCAAACCCTCCACGTCCCTGGCCAGCAGCTGGAACACCTGGGCATGGTGAAAATGCCGCAACACATCCATCTGCTGCTCCGTATCGTTGCCTTCCGCCTGTTTTAACTGGCTCTCCAAAGCGGTCCTGGCAAGCGACCAGTCCAGTGCGTTTTGAAAGCCCTCGGAGTTAAGCAGCTCATCCAGCAGGATAGGATGTGCGTTGAGATACTCGGCAGCCCACTGGCTGGTGCTGGCGAGCTTGGCCACCCTTTCCAGCGCTTCGGGATATTCCCGCAACAACGCGATATAGGCCGCGCGGCGGCTCACGCTTTCAAGCAGCCGTAGCATCCGCTCCAGCGTCGCATCCGGCCCTGGCATTTTCGCAGCCACCTCGATCAGAGCGGGAACAAGCGCGTCAATGCGTGCCTTGCTCGGCTTGGGCAACTGCCGGTAGCGCGCACTGGCGCGGAATGCCTGTAAACGTCCCAGGCTGCCTTGAGGATCGGAAAACCCCATTGCCGCCAGCCGGACGGCAGCCTCCGGTCCGGCTTCTTCTTCAACTTGCTCTTCCCAGAGAGCGGTCAGCATGCCGGAGGTATGAAATTCCCGGGGAGCGGCGAATATATGTTCAAAATGACCCGTCACCCTGCTTCGATGGTCATCAAGGCGCTCCAGGAACCCTTCGTAGCTTGAAAAGCCCATCGTTTCCCCTATCAGAGCCTGGTCTGCCGCCGCTCGAGGCAATGTCTGGGTCTGCAGATCGTCGAGATACTGCAGGCGATGCTCGAGATTGCGAAAAAAACAATAGGCTTCGGAGAGTTCCGCTACCGCCTTTTCCGATAGCTGCCGCTTCTCCCGCAAGCGGTGCAGCACCTCCAGGGTCGGACGAATACGCAGTTCGGCGTCCCGCCCGCCACGGATAAGCTGGAATACCTGGGCGATGAATTCAATTTCGCGGATGCCGCCTGGTCCAAGCTTGATATTTTCATGCAACTCGCGGCGGCTGACCTCCTGCCGAATCTGCGCATGCAAACCGCGCATGGATTCGTACGCGCCGAAATCGGGGTATTTTCGAAACACGAACGGCTGTGCGATCTGCTCCATCAGAACCGAGCCTTCCGCGCAAGGGCCGGCGACCAGCCTGCTCTTGATCCAGGCGTATCGCTCCCATTCCCGCCCCTGGTTTATGAAGTAATCCTTCAGCATGGGAAAACTCATCGCCAGCGGGCCACTTTCGCCATATGGGCGCAAGCGCATATCGACCCGGAAAACGTAGCCATCGGAAGTCATATCATTGAGGCTGGCGATCAATCTGCGTCCAAGGCGAACAAAGAAATCCTGGTTGGAGACTGAACGGCGGCCATCGGTTTCTCCATCTTCCGGGTAAACAAAAACCAGATCCACGTCCGAGGAGACGTTGAGCTCTCCGCCTCCCAATTTGCCCATGGCCACCACCAGCATTTCCTGCGGAGCGTTCTTCTCCTTATTCCTCGGGCGTCCATATCGGTTCGGGTCGGTCAGCCAGGCCTGCTGCCGCTCCAGTGCGAAACGAATGGTTGTCTCGCCCAGGTCGGTCATGCTCCTCATGACTTCGGCCAGGTCTCCCAGTCCACCCAGATCCCGAGCCAGCAACCGCAACATCACCTTCTTGCGCAGGCTCCGCAATATACGCTGCAGGCCAGCTTCATCACTGGCCGCTACCGCATCCGCATCCAGAAATTGCCGCATCTCGGCCGCAACGAAAGGGCGATGAAGGCTTTTTTCCAGTTCCACCCGCAATTCCGGTTCGCTGTCCAGCAAGCGCTGCGCATAACGGCTGTATGGAAGGATCGAATCGATCACTGTCTCGACGGGATGATCGGGATGCATGGCCAAAGATTCAGAGTTACAATAAATCGATCGTCAAAATCCCGTATTTCAACGGGCATGCACCTGCTCTCGCAGAACTGGAAAGCGTCGCGCAAGTAAATCCATTAGATCGTTTTACCAATTGCTTTATCGCCAAGGTCGCCCTCTCGACGTTTTTTTCACTGGACGGGTTGGATAAAACAGATCACCCTCAGCAGAAAACCGGAAATCCTTATTGAACCTTTCAGCAATTTTACCTCTTGCACGGCGCTGCGCCGCTTTATTGCGCAGTGCGGCCTGGCTACTGATTGCAGCGGCAGCGTTTTTTTCCCTGCTGCTGCTATCGCTGCGGTATTGGGTGCTGCCAAATATCGAGAACTATCGCGAGGATATTGCGTCGGCGATCAGCCGGGCATCGGGCCAGCAGGTAACGGTGGGAGAGATCAGCGCGAACTGGGACGGCCTTCGCCCTCACATGATGCTTGGCGCCATCCATGTTTATGACAAGGAGGGAAAGATCTCGCTATTGCTGCATCGGCTGGAGGGCACCGTATCGTGGCGTTCCATTCTTTACGGTGGGCTGTACTTTCGTGAAATCAGGATCGATCAGCCCGACCTGATTGTGCGGCGCGATACAGCGGGTGTCATTCATCTCGCCGGTTTCGCACTCGAGAATGAGCCAGGCGAAAATGAAAATGGTTTTTCCAACTGGTTATTGCAACAGAAACGGGTCACCATCCATAACGCCAGCATCGTATGGCAGGATGATCTGCGGGCTGCGCCGGAACTGGAATTGCTGGTGGATCTGCTCCTGGAAAATCAGGATAACCGGCATCGCTTCGGGATTCGCGCCACGCCATCCGCCGAGCTTGCGGCCCAACTGGACATGCGAGGGGACTTCAGGGGCAGGTCGCTGGATTATCCCGAGCAGTGGGGAGGCCAGCTGTTCCTGCGGATAGATCAGGCCAATGTCGCCCTCTGGCAGGCGTGGCTGCCTTTTCCACGCGAGATCGAGCTGAGGCGCGGCATCGGTGCATTGCGCATGTGGATGGGAATGGAAGGGCTGGACATCCGGAAATTGACGATGGACATGCGATTGAGCAACGTCAAGGCCCGGATGGCAAAAAATCTACCGGAACTGACTCTCTCCCGCGTGCAAGGCAGGGTAGGCTGGAAAAGAATAAACAACGAAGGGAAAGAAGGCTTCGAGCTATCGGCAAGCAGGTTGAACGCCTTCATCCGAGGCAAGCCGCGGTTGCAACCCTTGAATTTCTCGCTTCAGATGATCCCTGGCCAGAACGGAGCGGCGAGCAGCGGCAAGCTGAGCGCGGATAAATTGAACCTTCGGACGCTTGGCGACCTGACCGAGTATCTGCCGATGACGGACTCCCTGCGCAATTTCCTGAAACAGTCGTCGCCGCACGGAGAGATCGATCACGTTGAGGTGGGATGGAACGGAGATCTGTCGTCCCCATCACACTTCAGCGCAAAAGGACATTTTACCAACCTGGGCATGAAGAAATGGGAGAGTCTGCCCGCATTCGGCGGCATGACCGGCAGCATTGACATCACGGAGCGGAAGGGAGTGCTCAATATCAGTTCACGGCAAACGAGCATAGAACTGCCGGACCTGTTCCACGAACCGCTCCTGCTCGATACCCTGACCGGACAGGCAAGCTGGAGCATCGCTTCAGGCAATGACGCCAGCGAATTCAGGTTCAGTAATATTTCTTTCTCCAATCCCCATGCCGCGGGGGTTTCATATGGCAGCTATCGCACCGGACGTGATGGCCGGGGAATGGTTGACATCGCAGGCCACTTGACTCGAGCGGATGTGCCCTGGGTAATGCGGTATCTTCCAGTCCGAAAGGATTCATCCGTTAAAACGTGGCTGGAAAAATCGATGGTGGCTGGGGTCATTACGGAGGCCCGGTTCCGTCTCAAGGGCAATCCTGATGAATTTCCTTTCCGTCAGGAAGATCAAGGCATATTCCGGCTCTTCATCAACACGTCGGGAGCGACGGTGGATCTCACGCCGGAATGGCCGCGGATCGAAAATATCTCAGGAAATATCCGGCTCCACGGTGACCGGGTCGAATTCAACGGACCGCAGGCCGCGATTATCGGCACAAAACTGAGCAAGATAAAACTTCGCGTCAGGGACATCGGTGAACCCGGGGCGGCACTCGAATGCGAGGCAGAGGCAACCGGCGAGACCCGGAAATTCTTGGAATTGGCGGCCAGGTATGGATCCGGCAGCCTGGCTGGCACACTTTCCAATCAAATCAGCGTTGCCGGAAACGGAAGGCTTCACCTCAAACTTGGCACCCCGCTGACCTCTGCAAGACATTCCAGACGCGTCAATCTTGCCGGGAGCTACCAGATCACCGGCAATGAAATCAATCCTGGGGAGAATTTACCCAGTCTGAGCGATATCAGCGGAGAAATTTTTTTTACCGAATCGGGAATAAGCGCCAACAATATTACAGCCCGGCTGCTTGGCGGCCCGATGTCTCTCAGTTCTGTCGACACGCGCGACGGGAGCGTCCGCATGATTGCCCTGGGAAAAATCAACCTGGACAATCTGTATGGAAGCTGGCAGCGCGATGCAACCCGCTCTCCTCACGCGTGGACGAGATACCTTCGAGGCAGCGCCGAATGGCGGGGAATGATCCACGTCCGCAACAAACTGGCTAACCTGTCGATTGAATCGTCCCTCCAGGGCATTACCTCGGCATTGCCCGAGCCGTTCTCCAAAGCGGCCCCCGACCGCATACCCCTGCGTTTCGAGCGGAAAGCCGCCGCTGTGAACAAGGATACGCTCATCTTGAGCTATGGAGATATTGCGGCGGCAAAAGTAAGACGCACGCAGGACGAAGCGGAGGAATACCAGGTGGACGAAGGTGTCGTGACGTTTGGCGCCGCTTCCGTCCCAACCCTGGAAATGCCGGGAATATCCGTGAGCGGCACGATACGGACGCTGGATCTGGATCAATGGCGGAAAATCATGATTCAAGGACAGGCAGGCGGCGCAGCGGAAGCTTTTTCCGATATAACCGGAGTGGATCTGCATCTCGGCAATCTTACTATTTTCGGCAGGCGGCTCACCGATATCGAACTGAGCGCAAAAAAAATTGACAAGATCTGGCACTCCACTGTCGCAAGCAGCGAAATGACCGGCGACATCAACTGGAACCCATCGGGTAACGGAAGGATTCTAGCGCGCCTGGACAAACTGGTCGTCCCAACCGCTCTTTCGACTTCATCTCCTTCATCCTCCAGGCCAGCCCCGGCGGTGCAAGCAAGACCTCAGCAAAAAGCTGCGCCGGCGCTCGACGTGATGGTGAATGACCTGATACTCGGAAACATGCGGCTGGGGCACCTCGAATTGAAGGGCGCTCAGCACGAGCAGAATTGGCGTATCGACAAATTGCGGCTCAGCAGCCCGGAAAGCTCGATAGTGGCAAAAGGAATATGGCATAGCCGAACCGCTACCCCGCGAGTTCAGGCCACGATTACCCTGGAGTCGAGCAATATCGGAAAATTCCTGACGCGCCTGGGTCATCCCGATCGCGTGAAACGCGGCACTGGCAAGCTCGAAGGCGAGGTATCCTGGGATGGAAGCCCACTGGTTATCGATTACGCAACCATGTTTGGTACCTTCAAGCTGCAGGCGGAACACGGGCAGTTTCCCAGATTTGAGCCTGGGATCGGGAGACTATTCGGCTTTTTCGATTTGCGCGCGCTACCGCGAAGAGTCATGCTGGACTTTCGTGATGTGTTCAGCGAAGGTTTTGCCTTCGACGATATTTCGGGAGATATAAGGATCGCGCACGGAGTGGCGGTTACCGATGACCTCCAGATCGAAGGACCCGCGGCCAATATTATCCTGAATGGCGAGGTAAATCTTGAAGCGGAGACCCAGAAACTGAATTTCAAGGTTATCCCGTCGCTTGGACTGGCCACGCCGGTGGTGGGACTCACCGAGATGATCGTAAACAAGGCGTTGCAGAGCACCCCGACGCCTAATGAATATGACATAACGGGAACCTGGACCAAGCCGATAGTGGTAAAAAAATCAGAGCAGGCGCACGAACACGAAACCGATGAGCCTGGGCAGCAATAGTTTGAGCTGCGGGACAAGATTCCCCGAAGACATTTTGTCCCGAAAACAGGGAATCCACCGCTGCCTTATCGACACGATGCGATACGATGCCGGAAAAAATGAAAGTTCCACCATGAGTATCATCTGAAGGGTTTAAAAAAAACCGCTTTTCGGTTAATCTGTTTGCATTTGATTTGCCAGGAAGCCTCCTGCCTCCGCTATGAGGCATCGATAGGCAAAGTCCGATCCGGCGAAATGAACCCGGCGTTGATCGGAACTTCTTTCACAGGTTCTCCAGGCTGAATAAGCTGAAAAGATGATCACCCATAATTCCGGACATGCCTGGCCAACCGGAGCAACAGCAGAACAAGATCGCCCATGACAGCGGATAATCCAACTGCAACCTCCTCGCGAACCGAAAGTCAAAGGTTTGTCCGTATTGCCGCCATTCAGATGGCGGCCGGGCCCAATGTCGTGGGCAATCTGGAAGAAGCGGGGCGCCTGATAGAAATGGCAGCGGCGCAAGGGGCAAAGCTGATAGCGCTCCCGGAATATTTTTGCTTGATGGGAATGAGTGACGCGGATCGGGTGGCGGCACGCGAACAGGATAATTCCGGGCCAATACAGCAATTCCTGAGCGACATCGCGAGGCGGTTGGGCATCTGGCTGGTAGGGGGTTCCGTACCCCTGGTATCGTCCCAGCCCGACAAGGTCCGCAACAGCTGCCTGGTTTATGATGACAAAGGGGATCAAGTCGCGCGATACGACAAAATACACCTGTTTGGCCTGGAGTTGGGTAACGAAAGCTATGCCGAGGAAAAAACCATAGAACCCGGATGTGGCGTGGTTGCGCTGCAAACCCCCTTTGGCCGTATAGGTCTTTCCATCTGCTACGACTTGCGTTTTCCGGAGCTTTACCGCTCCATGGGAAAGGTGGATATCATTTTTGCTCCTGCGGCTTTTACTTCAACTACCGGCAAGGCGCATTGGGAAACACTCATCCGCGCCCGCGCCATCGAAAATCTCGCCTATGTGGTTGCGCCTGCTCAAGGCGGATATCACGTCAACGGAAGGGAAACCCATGGCGACACCATGATAGTCGATCCCTGGGGCGTGGTGCTTGACCGGCTTCCGCGGGGATCGGGCGTGGTGATAGCGGATATCAATTCCGACTATCAGACCAGCCTGCGCAATAGTTTGCCCGCTTTGGAACACCGGATCCTGCATTATTGCTGATTATCGAATTTTTGACCTGGATACCATGATTACCGAATCCATTTCCCCAACGAGCGATCTCTTTGTCACGGCCAGCAATTGTCTTCTGGCGCCTTATGAGATAGATACGGCCGGCCTGCAGGAAGTATTCGGGCAGATGTTCTCCCACAACGTGGATTATGCAGATCTGTATTTCCAATACAGCCGGGGCGAGAACTGGGCGCTGGAAGAAGGCATAGTCAAATCCGGCAGCTTCGATATCGATCAGGGTGTGGGCGTACGCGCGATCAGCGGCGACAAGACCGCTTTTGCCTATTCGGACGACATCAGCATGCCGGCGCTCGCCTCTGCAGCCCAGGCCACTCGTGCAATCGCCCGCCAGGGAGCTTCGCATTCGGTTCAAGCAGTCCGCCGCAGCAAGGGCCGCGAGCTTTATCTTCCGCACGACCCTATTTCCGCGCTCAACGATAAGGAAAAGGTCGCGCTGCTGGAAAGGCTCGAGGGCTATGCCCGCGCGGTCGACAAGCGGGTTATCCAGGTGATGGCTTCCCTATCGGGAGATTACGAAGTGATCCTGGTTGCGCGCAGCGACGGGGTTCTGGCGGCTGACGTGCGCCCGCTCGTGCGCATGTCGCTGCAAGTCATCGCCGAGGAAAACGGCAGGCGCGAACAGGGTGTGGCGGGAGGCGGCGGTCGCTTCGATTACGCGTACTTCACTGATGACGTCCTGCGCGACTATGCGGCCAAGGCGGTGCACCAGGCCCTGGTCAATCTCAACGCAAAACCTGCTCCTGCGGGAACCATGACCGTAGTACTGGGTGCCGGCTGGCCGGGAATACTGCTGCATGAAGCGATCGGCCACGGCCTGGAAGGAGATTTCAATCGCAAGGGGAGTTCCGCGTTTTCAGGCCGTATTGGCGAGCGGGTGGCCGCGGCGGGCGTGACAGTGGTTGACGATGGAACGATTGCAAGGCGGCGCGGTTCGCTCAATGTCGATGATGAAGGCAATCCCAGCCAATGTACCGTACTCATCGAAAACGGCATACTGAAAGGCTATCTGCAGGACAACCTGAACGCCCGGCTGATGAACGTTGCCGTCACCGGGAATGGCCGGCGGGAATCATTCGCTCACATTCCCATGCCGCGCATGACCAATACCTACATGTTGAACGGCGATAAAAGCCCCGAAGAAATCATCGCTTCCGTAAAGCATGGCTTGTACGCGGTGAACTTCGGTGGAGGCCAGGTGGACATCACCAGCGGGAAATTCGTGTTTTCCGCGGCTGAAGCGTACATGATTGAAAATGGCAGGATATCTTATCCGGTAAAAGGTGCAACGCTCATAGGCAACGGACCCGACATACTTACCCAAGTTTCGATGATAGGAAACGACATGGCGCTCGATCCCGGCGTGGGAACCTGCGGCAAGGAAGGCCAGAGCGTGCCCGTGGGGGTAGGCCAGCCCACTTTGCGCATAGAGGGATTGACGGTAGGCGGAACAGCATGAGAAGAAACTCTTCCATGCCCGCCTTCTGCGGGTAAACTGCTTTTTCTACTGGTTCAGGGCTTGCTGATCGCCTCGAATTTGATGATGCGCGTGCCCGCCAGCCTGTCGTGCAAAAATTGACCTTCCCGGTCAAATAGTGCCCACAGTATTCCGCAGCCGCCCAAAAAAATTCCGATCACGGCAAACAGATAGCGTGCAATCGCCTGTTTTAAATTCAGCCGCCTTCCATCGACGCTGACCACGCGGAATTTCCATGTTTGCATCGGCAGGGTCTGTCCGCCATGCGTCCAGAACCAGGTAAAGTACGTTCCTGCCACCAGCAGGAGGTAAAGTTGAAATGCAGGCCTGAAAAAAAGCGAATTCGTATCGCGAAACACGAGATGAAAAACCACGCCGGCAATAAACAGAACCGCCAGCAGGAGCAATGATTCGTAAATCATGCTCACCACCCTGCGCCAGAAACCAGGGACCGAAATTTTAATCGACTCCGGATAATCCATCAGGAATGCCTATCCGCCTTGATGTAAGGAAAGTGCGGAATCCGGCGCTGCCACCTTATTGATTTGCCAGTGCGCCATCCGGCGATTGCTCGTACTGGCGCCATTTCTGCTTTATTTCATCCCGCTTGTCAGGCGACATTTTTTTGATCGTCTTGTACTTTTCGCGCGCACGCTGGCGCTGCTCCGGAGTAAGCAGGTACCAGTCCCGCATCTGCAGTTGCATGCGCTGCTGCTCTTCGCCCGTCATCCCCGGATAGCGCTTCGCTATGCCCAGCCATTTCTTTTTTTTTGCCGGCTCCATATGATCCCACTCCTGCGAGAGCGGAGCCAGGATTTCCCTTTGTTGCGGCATCAGCTGGTTCCATGAGGGCTGCTTCGATTCAGCCGACACATGAGCAGAAAGCAGGAAACACAGCCACAGCCCCGGGATCAGGAGCCTTCGAGCCATGTTTCGAACTCGTTGTCCAGATAGGCGTTTACCGGAAGATCATCAACGAGCAGCATGATATCGATGTCTTCATTCTCGTCGCCCTGCAGGCTCTGCCAATAAACGATCCCCATGAGCGCAAGCAGCAAGGAAACCAGGGAGACGAACCTCCCCCTTTTCAAATGCCACTCATGCCCACTGCGAACGGAAGCACCACCGACATTCACTATTGTCTCCGCCGGATGGTAATTTTCCAGCGAAGCGCTGCGCGCGGATTGCAGCCGGTCCAGCGTACCTTGCCTGATATTGTCCAGTCCCTGATCCAGGATTTGCGCGATTTTCTTTCCTGTTTGCGGTTCGTTCATAACGTAATTCCCTTTTTACTCAGCACGATGGCAAGGGCATGGGTTGCGCGGGAACAATGCGTCTTTACGCTTCCTTCGGAACATCCCATGATCTTTGCCGTTTCCGAAACATCCATATCCTCCCAGTAACGCAGCAGAAAGGCTTCCCGTTGACGCGCCGGCAGGTCGGAGAGCGCCCTCTCGATCACGCGGATAGATTCCGATTGTTCCAGTTTTTCCTGCGGATTGCCTGGATTCGATGCGCTCTCCACGCGCAAAGTTTCCAGGAAATCGTAGTCCTCATTTTCGTTTTCCTTGCCGGAGGTGAATGATGAAAACAACGTGGTCCATAGAGACCGCGTCTTTTGCCTCCGGTAAAAATCCCGAATGGTGTTTTGCAGGATGCGCTGGAACAGAAGAGGGAGTTCTTCCGATGGCTTGGCAGCGTATTTCTCCACGAGCTTCATCATGGACTCCTGAACGATATCCAGCGCCAGATGCTCGTCACGTACCGCGAATAACGCCTGCTTATAGGCCCGTCTTTCAATTTGAGCCAGAAAATTTGAAAATTCCTGTTGAGTAGCCAGGACAATTGCCTTATTGGAATTGGATTTGCGCGTCGCTTGTTTCGCAAGCAATGGTATCAAATATTTTCCATTCTCCGGAAAAGTTTACCCAAGTGAGGCAGCAGCCAGAAGCCACCTGCCTTGAACCAGCCACCGCAATTGCCGTCCCGGACGCCGCCTCCACCCCTCTCACCCGATGATATCCGGCCATATTCCCAGGGTGCGACAATTTGCCGCATTGCGATTACCGCTGTTAGCCCCTATTATCCCTATTGCTCCTAATGGATTTTGTTAAGCGCAACCCCCGTGAATCGCGACAAACACTCGGCAACGAAGATATTCGGATCACCCTGAATCCGGCAGTGTAGCGAATTCACCATGCAGATGAACGTCGAGTATCGCGAAAATCTTTACGGATCATGATTTCAAACTAAAAAAGAAAGGTCAACTACCGGATTTAGAATCATACACTTTTCATTTCTGTACATAAGCCAGACGTAGATGGTAAAATCTCCCATTACTGCGATTGATTCTTAATTAGATTTGCATTCTGATGAATAAAAAAACCGGTTTCGAATTCTCCGCAGCGCTTCCGGGATTTCCATTGAAAGCCGCATTGCGTTGCCTGACGCTCGCGCTGGCGCTGGTTTGCATCAGCCCTGCCAGCGCCATGGAAAGTGTGCGGCCTTTTGCCGCCGGCAGTTTTTCCCAGGTTCTCGCAGCCCGCCAGGGCAAGCCCTTTATTCTCGTTCTGTGGTCGCTTGACTGCCAGTATTGCCCAACGGAATTAAAGACTCTGAGTGAACTCAGGCGTAGCCATCCCCAGCTGGATGTCGTGCTGGTATCCACGGATACAGTGGGCGATGGACCGCAACTCGTGGCGCGAACGGAAAGCTATGGCCTGAAAAAGATCGAGCAGTGGGTCTTCGCGGAGGATGTTCCGGAACGTTTGCGGCTCGAAATTGACGGCCGCTGGTACGGAGAAGTTCCCCGCACCTATTTTTTTGATCAGAGGCACCAGCGCGAGGTCAAGAGCGGCTTGGTAAACAAGAAGATTTTCGAAGACTGGCTTTCCCGGAACATGCCCTCGGGTTCCGGTCATTAATGGCATGATACTCAAACGCAATCCCGTCTTTTTGCCCAGCCTGATGCTTGTTCTTGCAGCGCATGGCGCATTGCTTTATTTCCTTTTCAAGCAGCAATTGATCCCGCCGCCGGAACAGCTAGCCACCCTCCTCGTCAATTTTATCCCTGCCACCCGGCCGCAGGAAGAAGCCAAACCCGAGCCTCCGCCGCCTTTGCCCAAACCGAAGCCGGTCAAGAAACAACAATCCCGCCAGATAGTCGCGGAAGCTCCGGTGATCTCGGAAAGCGAGCCGGTCGCGCTGGCGCCAGCGCCTGAGCCCGAACCTGTGCCCGTGGAAGAAGCTCCCCCCGCGCCCCGCGCGCCCCAGATGCCGGCAGGCCCCGTCACGCTATCTTCCGAGCTGTCGGTCGCATGTCCCGAACTCAGTGCACCCGCCTACCCTCCCCTTTCCCGGCGCCTCGGTGAAGAAGGTAAACTGATGCTGCGCGTCGAGCTGGACGAAAAAGGTTATGTCAGTGTTGCGCGAGTCGTTACCAGCAGCGGTTTCAAGCGGCTCGACGACGCTGCCATGGCTGCGGTAAAAACCTGGCGGTGCACGCCGCCGGTGCGCGATGGCCAGCCGGTAAGAGCCATCGCTCTGCAACCCTTCAACTTTGTACTGCAAGGAGATTGATCTAATGCAAACAGGTCTCGGATTTTCTAATTTTCTGGCGCAGCTCGATGGCGTCGGTATCAGCGTGCTTGTGCTGCTGCTGGGTCTTTCGGTAGCGAGCTGGTATCTCATCCTTACCAAGAGTCTGTCGAATTTCCTGGCAGGAAGGCGCGCCGACGCCTTTCTCAAGCGCTTCTGGAGCGCCAGTTCCCTGCAGGAAGTGAACTCGACGCTGAAAGAAGGGAAAGCAGACTCGAATGATAACGCCTTCGCACAGCTTGCGCAGCTTGCAATGGATGCTGCCGTCGATTCGGAAAAACATGGCCTGCAAAAACTTGCCGCAGCAGGCGGAGCAAGCGAATTCATTACCCGCGTATTACGAAATGGCCTCGACCAGGAGGCCACCCGGGTCGAGAACGGCCTGACGGTGATAGCCTCGGCAGGTTCCGCCGCGCCCTATATCGGCTTGTTCGGCACAGTATGGGGTATTTATCACGCGCTGGTTCAGATAGGGCTTTCCGGCCAGGGCACCTTGGACAAGGTGGCCGGTCCGGTGGGGGAGGCGTTGATCATGACCGCCCTGGGCCTTGCTGTCGCGATTCCCGCCGTACTGGCCTATAACACGTTCGTGCGCCGTAACCGCATCTGGCTGGCCCGGCTCGATGCCTTTGCCCATGATCTCTTCGTATTGATCGCGGTCGGCGCAAAAACGAATAGCTCCGCCGGGGACGAACGGCCCCTTCGCGTCGTGGCGCCGAGCGAAAGGAGACTATAATGGCTTTCGGAAGCATGGAAGGGGGCAGCCGCCAGATACCCATGGCTGAAATCAACGTGGTCCCGCTGGTTGATGTCATGCTGGTGTTGCTGGTGATCTTCATAATCACTGCTCCCCTGCTGACGCATTCAGTGAAAATCGATCTGCCAAAGGCATCGAGCAGTCCGAATATCACTCAGCCGGAGCATATTGAATTCGCGCTACGCGAAGATTCCAGCCTCTACTGGAACGGGGAGCCCGTTACCATGGATGTGCTGGCTCCGCGGTTTGCCGCCGCTGCCAGCCAGAATGCCAACATGGAGCTGCATATACGGGCCGACAAACATGTCCATTACGAGCAGGTGGCGCGAGTCATGTCCATCGCGGCGAAAGCCGGGCTGGTTCGAATAGGTTTTGTAACGGATCCTTCCGAGCAGAATTAGGGAAGTCCTGGATAAGTCTTCGCCAGCGCCCTCGGTACGTGGCGGATCTGCTTGAATGAGGTTAAAATCGCATCTTGTCCACGGCCATTCGAGGAAAAGTGCGATGGAAGAAAGGCTTTACGATTCGTTCCGGACAAACACCGCGACATGCCTGGCGTGACGCCCGGCAGCCGCTGGCGCCGTTTCCTTGTCCATCTTTCCATCGCCTCCACCGCGCTGTTTCTCGGCGTCATGTCCTGGCTCATTGCGAAGCCGATGGCAACCCGGCTGCATGAAACCGTGCCCGGGCAGCGCATCACCGTGACAGCAACACCCCATATCGACATCAGCCTGGACAGTGACAGCAGCGTGACCGTCACCAATACCGAACCTCCCCGCATCGAAATACTGAGAGGGAATGCTTTTTTTGACGTCAAGAATACTGGAGCCGAAAAACTGCAGGTGAAGGTGGGAGCAGCCTATATCAGTGGCATGGACAGCCGCTTCAGCGTCAGCAAACGTTCTAGCGGGGGCAGTGTGGCGGTAGCGGCGGGACAGGTCGAAATCCAGGTGGAAACAGGAAAGTATCTCGTTGGCTCCCGGGAAAAAGCGGATTTCAGCAACAAGACGGTAACGGGACAGAGGGTCATAGCAGAAGCAGATATCGTACCCTGGAAACCCACTCGCTAGGGAAGCGCTGAATAAATCCTCGCTGAGCGCGTTGCTGGTAAAATCGGGATGATCATAAGGCGCGCGATGCAGGTCGTAGCCGGGACTCCGATGCCAGGGAGCGCAACGCCATGAGTGCCCGATTTTATCGCAACCCGGATGGGGCGGGGCTTTGCGGGTGGTCTGCCCTGTCATGCTCCTGGCGAAGGAGCGCCCCGGAGCGTCGCCCAAGGGGCCCCGCAGAGCGGGGATCGGGCAGCGGAGGGGATGCTTCGACCGCACCACAGGTTTGTTGGGGCGCAGGCATCCCGCTACGGGGTCGCATCTTCCTTCGGAAGACACTGCTCCGCCCTGCGCGGTCGCACCATTCGCATCGTCGCCTTTCGCGCATTCCATCCCGCAAAGCCACCTCCGCGCCAGCGGAGATTTGTTCAGCGCTTCCCTAGGGTTCCAGATCCGATTCCGGCCCCGACCCTAATAGCACCTTTCCCTTCCGCAGCCGGTCAGCACCGGCAGCCATGGGACCAAGAGGCAGATAGCCACAACCATTCGCGTCGCATGAAGCCAGTCGCCATATTCAAACATCATCCGCTGGAAGGACCAGGATATTTCGCCACCTATCTGGATTCCCGCTCCATTTCCTGGCGGCTCATCGAGGTGGATGCATGCGAAGCCCTTCCTTCCGAAGCTGCTCAGTTCGCCGGACTGGTATTCATGGGAGGACCCATGAGTGTAAACGATGATCTGCCATGGATCGGGCCGGCGCTTGCATTGATACGCCAGGCGGTTGCGGAAAACATACCGGTGCTAGGCCATTGTCTCGGTGGCCAATTGATGGCCAAGGCACTCGGGGGCACCGTGAGCCGGAGTCCTGTCAAGCAAATCGGGTGGGGCAAAGTCCAGGTTGCGGACACTCCGGCGGCAAGAGCGTGGTTTGGCGAACTTTCTGCCTTCGAGGCATTCCATTGGCATGGAGAAGCCTTTACCATCCCTGAAGGGGCGGCCGTGGCGCTTTCCGATTCCTATTGCAGGAACCAGGCATTCGTCCTGGATAAACACCTGGCACTCCAGTGTCATGTGGAAATGACTGAAGAAATGGTAGAAACCTGGTGCAGCAACGGCGCCGGCGAAATTGCGGCAAGCCCTGGGCCAGCAGTCCAGCCGGCGGAAGCGATACAAACCGGCCTGGATGAGCGCATTCCCGCCTTGAATCAGGTCGCCTGCCGCTTATATGAGAAATGGGTTGCGGGGTTTAGCGAAGCTCTAACAAATCCGCACCCTGAAGGAGAGAGGAGAACAGCCTCGCGGAACAAGGGTCATCCTGAATCCGGTAGTTGACCACTCATTTCCAGTTTTTAGAGCCATGATCCACAAAGATTTTCGCGATACGCGATGTTCGTCTGCGTGATGAGTTCGCTATTCGCTACAAAGCGGATTCAGGATGATCACTCGCGGAAATTCTGGAATTGAAGCGGGAATTCGGTAATCGATTTCTTGACCAGTTGTATGGCTTCCTGCAGGGTGTCGCGTTTCGCCCCTGAGACGCGGACGGCATCTCCCTGGATACTGCCTTGCACCTTGAGCTTGCTATCCTTGATCAGCCGGATGATTTTTTTTGCCAGTTCGCTTTCCACGCCTGTTTTCACTGTTGCCTGCTGCTTGACCTTATTGCCGCTGATTTTTTCGACCTGTCCCCTGTCGAGGCATCGCACATCGACATTGCGCTTGGCCAGCTTGGCCATGAGAATATCCAGCACCTGGCCCAGCTTGAATTCATCATCCGCGAAGACGGTAAGCGTGTAATCCGCCTGCTCCACGCGAGCATCCGATCCCTTGAAATCAAAGCGGGTGCTGACCTCCTTGTTCACCTGGTCAACTGCGTTTCTTACCTCCTGCTTGTCAACTTCAGAAACAATGTCGAATGAGGGCATGCTCGATTCTCCTGAATTACCAGTCTCCTTTCAGCCGCTTGGACCGATTGGGGCCGCCCGGCGCTTATTTTCTTTTTCTCAAATTTGCCGCAATGCGCATCCGCAACGCATTCAGCTTGATAAATCCGGCCGCATCGGTCTGATTATAGGCACCCTGGTCATCCTCGAAGGTGGAAATGCGGGGATCGAACAGGGAGTCGGTTTTGGAATCCCGACCCACCACGGTAACATTGCCCTTGTAGAGCTTCACCCGCACCCAGCCATTTACGTTGATCTGGGATGCGTCGACCAGGCTTTGCATCATCCTCCTCTCGGGACTCCACCAATAACCATTGTAAATCATGGCGGCATATCTCGGCATCAGCTCATCCTTCAGGTGAGCCTCCTCCCGGTCGAGGGTGATGGATTCCATGGCCCTATGGGCGCGAAGCATGATCGTTCCTCCAGGAGTCTCGTAGCAGCCGCGGGATTTCATGCCCACATAACGATTCTCGACCAGATCCAGCCGCCCGATCCCATGCTTGCCGCCTAACTGATTCAATTGCGCAAGTACGCGCGCAGGCGAAAGCGGCTTGCCATTGAGCGCGATGATATCGCCTTGCCTGAATTCCAGGTCGAGATATTCGGCCTCGTCCGGCGCTTTTTCCGGCGAGACGCTCCAGCGCCACATGGATTCTTCCGGTTCCCGCGCGGGATCTTCCAGAATACGGCCCTCATAGGAGATGTGCAGCAGATTGGCGTCCATGCTATAAGGGGACCCTTTCTTTTTCTTCATTTCCACCGGGATGCCATGCTGTTCCGCATACGCCAGAAGCTTTTCCCGCGAAGTGAGATCCCATTCGCGCCACGGCGCGATCACGCGGATATCGGGTTTCAACGCGTAATAGCCAAGTTCGAAGCGCACCTGGTCGTTGCCCTTCCCGGTTGCGCCATGAGAAACCGCATCCGCCTGCGTTTCCAGCGCGATTTCGATCTGGCGTTTAGCGATCAGCGGGCGGGCGATACTGGTTCCAAGAAGATATTCGCCTTCATATATCGTATTGGCCCGAAACATGGGAAAAACAAAGTCCCGCACGAATTCTTCGCGAAGATCTTCGATAAAAATTTCCTTCACACCCAATTGCCTGGCCTTTGCCCGCGCCGGCTCCACTTCCTCCCCCTGTCCGATATCCGCGGTGAATGTCACGACCTCGCATCGGTACGTATCCTGCAGCCACTTCAGGATCACGGAAGTATCCAATCCGCCGGAAAAAGCGAGCACAACCTTTCCGATATCGGCCGTTCTGGATGTTCCTGATTTTTTTGATTTTTTCATTCCATACCCTATTGATGACAAACCCCGGAACCGCAATCAAGCCGGTAAAGTTTTTGCGCCAGCGACGCCGTTCTCCAGGCCTATTTTCCCCAGCAAAAGATACTCGATGAGCGCCTTCTGGGTATGAAGCCGATTCTCCGCTTCTTCCCATACTATCGACTGCGGGCCATCGATAACTTCCGCCGCCACCTCCTCCCCCCTATGCGCAGGCAGGCAGTGCATGAACAGCGTATCCGGCTTGGCACAAGCCATCATTTCCGCATCCACGCGAAAATTGGCGAAATCCCTTTTTCTTTCCTCGGTCTCTGCCTCGAAACCCATGCTCGTCCAGACATCCGTGGTGACTAGATCAGCACCTTTTACCGCATCGTGGGGATCGGCGAATTCCTCGTAGTGGTCGGTGCCATAAAGTCCCGCCCGCTCCGGTTCGACTTCGTATCCCGGTGGAGTCGACACATGCACATTGAAATCGAAAACCTCTGCAGCTTGAAGCCAGGTGTTGCATACGTTATTGGAATCCCCGATCCACGCAATCGTTTTGCCGACGATACTTCCATTTCGTTCGATAAAAGTGAAAATGTCCCCCATGATCTGGCAAGGATGGTACTCATCAGTCAATCCGTTGATCACAGGCACCCGGGAGTGGTCGGCGAAGCGGCTGATGATGCTGTGTTCATAAGTGCGTATCATGACAATATCGACCATCCGGGAAATGACGCGAGCCGCATCCTCTACCGGTTCGCCCCGCCCCAGTTGCGTATCGCGGGTGGAAAGATAGATCGCGGCGCCTCCCAGCTGATGCATACCCGCTTCGAATGACAAGCGGGTGCGCGTGGAATGCTTGTCGAAAATCATTGCCATGGTTCGGTCTTCCAGGGGCCAGTAGCGGCGGTACTGCTTGAATTCATGCTTGATCCAGCGCGTCCGCTCAAACAGATACTCGAACTCCCCCCGGGAGAAATCGTTGAATTGCAAGAAATGCTTGATCCGCATAATTATCCTGAATCCGGCAGTTGTAGCAAACTCACCATGCCGGTGAGCGTCGGGTACCGCGGAAAGTCTTGGTGGATCATAGCTCTATGCCGGAACTAAACTACCACCTACTAGATGCAGGTGGGTTAGCGCAGCTTGGATGCAGATGACTAAAGTCATCCAACCGCATCAAGCTAAACGCGCATGAGTCAACCCCATCAAAGTCACCGTCTAAAGACAGTGGTTTTAACCAAATTTATTGAAATAAGCGGTCAGCTGCCGGATTTAGGATTATTGGCAAACACAAGCTGGATCTCGAACAACAGGCCGTAACCCTTACGCTGGCGCTCCTCCCCAAGCGGCCGGACCGCCCGCATCATCATGCCGCCAGGAACTCCCGGATAATACCGGACAGGAGATTCACCACCTGCTCAGCTTCGCTTCTCTTCATGATCAGGGGAGGCAACAAGCGAACCACTTTATCCGAGGTCACATTGATCAGAAGTCCTTGTTTCAGGGCCTCCCCGACGAGATCGCCGCAAGGCCTGGAAAGTTCGATCCCGATCATCAATCCCTGGCCCCGAATTTCCTTTATATCCGGCAGATCGGAAAGCTGTGTCCTCAACAGGCTGCGCATGAAGTCGCCTATTTCCATCGCATTTCTCAGCAGGCCTTCCTCTTCGATCACTTCCAGCGTGGTCATGGCGGCACTGCATGCCAGAGGATTGCCGCCAAAAGTAGAAGCATGATTGCCTGGCTTGAACACTTCCGCCGCCGTGCCTTTCGCAAGGCAGGCGCCGATGGCGACCCCCGAACCCAGGCCTTTCGCCAGAGTGATCACATCAGGCATGATGCCGGTATGCTGAAACGCGAACCACTTGCCGCTGCGGCCGATGCCGCATTGCACCTCATCCAGCATCAGCAGCCAGCCGTTCTGGTCACATAGATGGCGCAACCCCTGCAGGTACGTCGCCTGCGGCACGTTGACACCCCCTTCGCCCTGGTATGGCTCAACCAGGATGGCGACGATGTTCTTGTTGCGAATACCTACCTGCTCCACCGCTTCCAGGTCGTTGTATGGCACGCGTGCAAATCCTGTCAGCAACGGCTCGAACCCTGCCTGCACTTTCCGGTTGCCGCTCGCAGTCAGGGTAGCCATGGTGCGACCATGAAACGATTTTTCCATTACCACAATTGTGGGAAGATCGATACCTTTGCCATGGCCGAATAGTCTGGCCAGCTTGATCGCCGCTTCGTTCGCCTCCGCGCCGGAATTGCAAAAAAATGCCCGGTCCATTCCTGAGAGGGCAGCCAGCCGGACGGCCAGTTGTTCCTGCCTTCCTATCCGGTAAAGATTGGAGGTATGAATGAGCGTTCCAGCCTGGCTGCAGATCGCTTTCACCAGCCTGGGATGACAGTGTCCTAACCCGCATACCGCTACCCCTGCCAGCGCATCGAGATAGCGCTTGCCTGCTTCGTCCCACAACCACACCCCTTCGCCTTTTGCAAAAGTGACAGGCTGAGGCAAATAGGTGTTCATCAGATTTGACATATCGGGAACCTTGCGGGAACGCTATATGGAATGCATCGAGGAAATAAGGCTGTGGCAGCCCCACATACAGGGGGAATAAGGGAGCAGGAACCCTGGCGCCGGGTTCCGCGTTCCCGCCGGTGCAATATACTGGCCATCTCGTCATGCGACAAGTCCCGGTCTCCCTGCAAAATCAGGTTCCGCGGATTTCCGGCCTTGTCACGCACATTGGAACCCAGTCTCAAGTCCCGGCTTTTCCGCGCAGGAGCTGGAAGCAGTCGCATCAGCGATACCATTTTCAGGGTCGAAATGCAGCACGGCGGCATGAGCCGCCGTGCGTCGAAAATGAACTGTCGTACACCACCCTTCTATCTTTACCTATTTACTCAGCTTTTTCAAGCCTTTTTCCTCCAGGGGAGTGAGCAACCTGAGGCAAGGCAAATATCCGTCATAAACGATACCATGCATTTCAACGCGCTTTTGAGAGCGCAACATGCTCACCAGATATTGCACGACCTCCTGCGTGATCACCTGCCCTGGCACCAGCACCGGGATTCCGGGAGGATAAGGAGTAATCTGGTCTGCGCAAACCCTCCCGTCGATATCGTTATTTACCCGCTCCTGCTCGTCCAGCAGCGGCATCAGCTCTCCGCCACAATAAAATGCGTCGCGCGGCAGGTATTTCAAATTCGTAAAACCGGGAAGCTCCGCAATCTGGTAGAGGCGTCGAGGCGCGCGGCCTTCCCGCGCGATGCGCATCAGCGCGTCGTAAAGCCGCGAAACCTTGCTCCGGGTGGTACCGATGGTAAGCAGCAAAGTGAGTGTATTGAACGTGGATTTCTCCACCTGAATATTATACCGCTCGAATAATTCCCGGATCAGGTCCTCCACAGTATAGCCGCAATGGGATATGTCTACCGTCACCTTGGTGGAATCCAGCTGTATATTGTCGTGTTTCACCTCTTCCGGCAGAAGATCGGCAAGTTCCAGCACCCGGAACACCCCGGTGGAATTCACCTGATCCCGCACCTCCTTTGCCAGCTCGAGCGTGCGTGAAAGCAGCTTGTAACCTTCCAGGCTCGCCTGCTTGCGCGCCACATCCAGGCTGGCAATCATGCTGTACTGGGGGCTGGTGGAAGTATGCATATTGAAATTCTCGCGGAACAGGTGTTCCTTGAAATCGGGATCGTTGACATGAATCATGCTGGATTGCGAAAAAGCCGACAGCACCTTATGGGTGCTCTGGGTGGCATAATCCGCTCCCGCTTCCATGGCAGTGGGACGGAATGCGGGATGAAAGCGGGCAAAACCATACCAGGCTTCATCGATGATCACCTTGATGCCTTTTGCATGGGCAGCCTCGATAATGGGGCGCAGATCGTATCGCAGTCCATCATAGGTGCAGCTGGTGAGTATCAGCGCCTGGGCATCCGGATATTCTTCGATGGCATTGAACAGGGTCTGCTTCGGCACCGGACCGTAAACGCTGAACTTCTTGTTGACCGAGGAGTTCAGATAAATCGGATGCGCGCCCGACAATACCACGCCGTGATGCACGGATTTATGACAGTTTCGATCCAGCAGGAGTTTTTCCCCGGGAGCGAGCAGCGTCTGGAAAATGACCTTGTTGGCGGTGGAAGTGCCGTTGGTGGCAAAAAAAGTACGTCGCGCCCCAAATGCCTTGGCGGCAATCTTCTGCGCTTCGGCGATCACGCCGGACGGTTCCATCAACGAATCCAGCATCGGCACCGATACCGAGAGATCCGCCCGGAATATATGCTCCCCGATGAATTGATAAAAATCGCTGGCCCACGGGCTATCGCGCAACGAATCGCCGGAGGAGTGTCCCGGCGTGTGCCAGGCATCCTTCGCCATGAGAACATAGCTTTTTAGCTGGTCATAGAACGGCGTACGTGCTTTTTCCTGGATCTGCGCATTGAGGATGCGATACATTCCCCGATAGTCCCGCTCTTCACGGTAAAAATAGCCGTCTACCGTTTCGGAAAAGAGGGAATCCACCACTTCATCCTCCTTTTCCTGCGCAATGAGGACATAAATGTCCAGTTCGGGGCGAAAGCGGGTAATTTCCTGCACCAGCTTCAATGCCGTCATTTGAAGATTGCGAGAACCTTTTTCGCCGTTTTTGAGCGTATACAGCGTATCGTCCACCACGACCGATTGGATATCTCCATCCTGTTTGATTGCTTCCAGCGCTTCGCGCGCCGTGGTAACGCCGGTAAAAGTGATGCCCAGGGGGTTTTCCAGAGACTTCGCGGCAGCATTCAGCCCCTTGATAAGCTCTTTGAGTATCAGGTTCTCGTCATTGATGATGAGAATCCGGCTGATGGGTCTTTTCATGAAGGCCGCTTCCAGGTTAAAAAACCGCTTTATGCGCTAAAACCATTTTGATTGCAAGCCGATTGCAAAGCTCAGGAAGGCACGGATGCGGCCTTGAGGCAATTCGAGCCGATTTCGGCAAAAGCAGTGAAGGGCGAAACGGTCTATAGTGACTTCATGAGATTGCGTTTCCCGGCCTTTCCGCCCCTGCGGCTTCTGCGATATGGCTCGGCCATGCTATTGCTGTTGCCCGGGCTCATCATGGCTGCGCCGGTAGTCGTGCTGAAAGTCGACGGAGTGATTGCGCCTGCCAGCGCTGACTTTATCGAGCGCGGTCTGCATGATGCCGCAACCGAAGGCGCACACCTCATTGTATTGCAGATGGATACTCCGGGGGGGCTGGATTCATCGATGCGCCGGATCATCCGGGAAATCCTCGCTTCGCCGGTGCCGGTAGCCGCTTTCGTCGCGCCCAGTGGCGCACGGGCCGCAAGCGCCGGGACCTATATCCTTTATGCGAGCCATATTGCAGCAATGGCGCCAGGCACAAACCTGGGCGCCGCCACCCCGGTAAGGATAGAGGGGTTGCCAGAGCAGCCCAGGTCCCGCCCTGAACCCTATCCCGAACCCGAAACCAGACCGGAGACGGGTCCGGAATCCAGCGCCAGCCAACACGACCCTAAAATCGGGAGTGAGAACAAGCTGCCGCCAGAAGACGCCATGTCGCGCAAAGCAGTGCACGACGCAGCCGCATACATCCGCTCGCTTGCCCAATTGCGCGGACGCAATGCCGATTGGGCGGAACGGGCGGTACGCGAAACGGCAAGCCTTTCCGCCGCCGAAGCGCTGGATCTCAAAGTCATCGATTACGTGGCCGCCGACGTGCCCGAGTTGTTGAAGCAGTTAAACAACAAAAAGGTATCGGTGCTTGGCCGGGAGCAGGTTCTGGATACTGCTTCCGCCACGATCCGCATCGTCGAGCCAGACTGGCGGACTCAATTGCTGGCGATCATCACCGACCCAAGCGTGGCTTATATACTGATGCTTATCGGTATTTACGGATTATTTTTCGAGCTTTCCAATCCCGGCTTTGTCCTGCCCGGCGTGGCCGGCGCCATCTGCCTGCTGCTCGCCCTGTATTCCTTTCAATTGCTGCCGGTAAGTTACACCGGCGTTGCGCTAATCCTGCTGGGCATCGCATTCATGATCGCGGAAGCCTTTTTACCCAGTTTCGGCGCATTGGGTATCGGTGGAGTGGTCGCCTTCGCTGCTGGGTCGCTGATGCTGATCGAAACCGACCTGCCCGGCTATGGCATTCCCTTATCCCTCGTTGCCGGCGTGACGCTTGCCAGCGCGGCATTCCTGGTCTTCGTCGTTGGCGCAGCACTCAAGGCTTATCGCAGTCCCGTTGTCAGCGGACGGGAGGCGCTGGTGGGAGCCACCGGAGAAATGCTGGAAGATGCCGCGGTCGAAGGTATGGCGCTTGTCCAGGGTGAACTGTGGAAAGTACGCTGCGCCCAGCCGTTATCGCGCGGGCAAAAGGTGCGCGTCACCGGGATTGATGGCCTGGTCCTGCAGGTGACTTCAGTGGACAAATAGTAGCAGTAGCAGAATATGACAAGGAGGCAGACATGTTCGCCAATTTGACCGCATTGATCACCATCCTGGTAATCGTGTTGTTCACTGCATTTCGCATCTTGCGCGAGTATGAGCGGGGCGTGGTATTCACGCTCGGCCGCTTCGACAAGGTAAAGGGACCAGGATTGATCATCATCATTCCCGGCATCCAGAAAATGGTCCGGGTCGATCTTCGCACGGTGGTAATGGATGTACCCAGCCAGGATGTCATTTCGCGCGACAATGTTTCGGTAAAGGTCAATGCAGTCGTTTATTTTCGTGTCGTCGATCCGCAAAAATCCATTATCCAGGTGGAAAACTTCCTTTCCGCCACAAGCCAGTTCGCCCAGACCACCTTGCGTTCCGTATTGGGCAAGCACGAACTTGACGAAATGCTGGCGGAACGGGAAAAACTCAACCTGGATATCCAGAAGGCTCTCGACGTTCAGACCGATGCCTGGGGAATCAAGGTCTCCAATGTCGAAATCAAGCATGTGGATATCGATGAGTCCATGATACGGGCGATTGCGCGGCAGGCGGAGGCGGAGCGGGAACGGCGCGCCAAGGTGATTCATGCCGAAGGTGAATTGCAGGCATCGCACAAACTGATGCAGGCAGCGCAAACGCTTTCCCGCCAGAATGGCGCAATGCAGCTACGCTATCTGCAGACCCTGACCAGCATCGCCAGCGACAAGTCGAACACCATTATTTTTCCGGTATCGATGGACCTGATGTCGACGCTGACGAACGTTCTCAAAATGCAAAACCGCCGAGGGCCCGATGAAGCAGGCTCAGCTGATGAGCCTGGCGGACCCGATGCGACTGATGAAACCACGTTGGGCAGCAGCCGGATGGAGGAAACGGCAACGGATCAGGCAAACAGCTCCGCATAGCCTCCCGGTCGGAAGCTATCGCTTCCGCTGTTTCCGCCACCCGCGCTGGATGGATCTCAGGCGATCGCCTTTATTGCGGCAGACAGGCGGCTTTTATGGCGTGCAGCCTTGTTCTTGTGGATGATGCCCTTGTCGGCAATCGAATCTATCATGCCGGCAGAGGCCTGGAACGCGGCCTGAGCGGCGGATTTGTCCGCGGAGCTGATGGCTTTTCTCACATGCTTGATTGCTGTGCGCAACTGGGAACGCATGCTCATGTTGCGGCTGCGCTGTTCGACGTTCTGTCGCGCGCGTTTTCTTGCCTGGGCGCTATTGGCCATGTAAAAACCCCGAATTAATTCAATGCGAAAATCTTTCGAATAATACGGCTATTCAAGCCATATTGCAAGCCGCGCAGCCGGACATCTGGATAACCTTGTCCCATCCCGGCTTTGCTCTTCAGTCGAAGGCGCCGACATATCCGTTCATATCTCTGTTATCTGTTCAATGGCCGATCGGGGCCGGCCGCGATCGAGCTGATTTATTACCATTGGTACAACCCCCTTTCTGTATTCGGGTTACCATACTCAGCCATGAATCTGCTCAGAGCCCTCACTACCATCAGCGGCATGACGTTGATATCCCGTATCCTGGGATTCGTACGCGACGTCCTGATCGCCCGCGTTTTTGGCGCCGGAATGGCGACCGACGCTTTTTTTGTCGCGTTTCGCATCCCCAACCTGCTGCGGCGCTTGTTTGCGGAAGGGGCATTTTCCCAGGCATTTGTTCCCATATTGGCGGAATACAAGTCACGCCGGACCTTCGAGGAAACACGCGGACTGATCGACCGTGTGGCGACCCTGCTGTCGATATGCCTGTTCCTCGTGGCATTGGCTGGCGTCATCGCGGCACCAGCGATAATTTACGTCAGCGCCCCTGGATTTGGCGGCAGCCCCGAAAAATTCGAGCTGGCTGCCGACCTCTTGCGCATCACGTTCCCGTATATCCTGTTCATATCGCTTGGCGCGCTGGCGGGCGGGATACTCAATACCTGGAGTAAATTCACCGTGCCGGCACTGACTCCGGCTCTTCTGAATATTTCCTTCATCGCGTTTACGCTATGGGGAGCGCCAATGATGGACCCGCCGGTATTGGCGCTGGCCTGGGCGGTGTTCGTCGGGGGCGTGCTCCAGCTCGCGTTCCAGTTACCGTTCCTGATGCGTCTCAACCTCATGCCTCGGCTTCGCTTCAAATCCGACGACGATGGGGCATGGCGCGTGCTCAAGCAAATGATACCCGCCATTTTCGGCGTATCGATCAGCCAGATCAGTTTGCTGATCAATACTATTTTCGCTTCTTTTCTCGTAACAGGAAGCGTAACCTGGCTCTATTATGCAGACCGGCTGATGGAATTTCCGGCAGGACTGCTGGGAGCAGCCCTCGGAACCATATTGCTTCCATCATTGTCGCGGCATCATGCGGACAAGAGCGCCGAAGAATATTCCCGCCTGCTGGATTGGGGCCTGCGGCTTACCATGCTGCTCACCCTGCCTGCAGCGCTGGCGCTCGCCATCCTTGCCACTCCGCTCGTCGCCACGCTTTTCTACCATGGAAAATTTTCCGCCGACGATGTGTTGATGACCCGCGACGCCCTTATCGCCTACAGCGTGGGACTATCGGGATTGATACTGGTGAAAGTGCTTGCACCTGGATTTTATGCGCGGCAAAACATCAAAACGCCGGTAAAAATCGCGGTCATCACGCTGATCGCCACGCAGTTGATGAATCTCGCACTCATCATGCCCCTGCGGCATGCCGGCCTCGCGCTCGCCATTGGCCTGGGCGCATGCCTTAACGCCTCTCTGCTTTACTACAAGCTTCGCCTCCACGGAATTTACCAGCCGCAGCCAGGATGGATGGTCTTTATGCTGAAGATATTCATGGCGCTGGCAGCGATGGGCTGTGCGCTGTGGTTTGCCTCAGGCACCGATTCCTCCTGGCTGATCAGTTCCACGCTCGATCGCGCCTTGCGGCTGACATGGATAGTGGCGCTGGGCGCCATGATCTATTTCGTCATGTTGTGGCTGCTTGGTTTCAGGCTTCATGATTTTTCCCAGAAAGGCGTGCTGTAATCGTTTTAAGAAACGGCATTAATGCCCGGTGCAACCGTCAGCGCCAGGACCGGCAACAGGCCAGTTAATGACAAAAAGCATGTCTCATCTGTAACGAAGCAGGATTAATGCTCTTTTAAACGAGATGAGAATTTCCCGGCGTTATTGCGGCATAAACCCTCGGCCTGACAGTAGAAAAAAAACTTATCTGGCAGGGGGATTAGCCATATAATGGGCGGCGATTCTTTCCCGTTAACGGTAAGTTACCCCATTAAATTTTGAACATGACTCGCTCTTCCTCCAGATATTCAACCTTATTAATCCTGCTTCTGGGATTTTTCCTGAACGGTTGCGCCACGACGGACAAGAACGCCAAGGCCGACAAGGGCATGGAGAATACCTCTACCCCTGTCGCGGACAGCGGCGCCAAGGCCGATAGCAGTGCCAAAGCGGGTAGCGCCACGGCGGCCGGCACCACGGCAGGCAGCGTTGCGGGTGCTGGTTCCGGAACGAATGCCGCCAATAGCGACAGCGCCACGAAGAATACAAATGTATCTGCCAGCGCTGCCGCCGCCTCCGATAATGCCAGGAAGGATTCCCAGGCGCCGGTCAGCGGTCCCGTATTCAAGGCCGCGGCGCCGACCTCCTACCCGCCCTACAGCAAGAAAGATCCATGGGAGCCTATGAACCGTGCGGTATTTGGCTTCAACGAATCCCTGGACGACTATCTGCTCAGGCCCGTGGCAAAGGGATACCGGTGGATCATGCCCGATCCACTGGAAAACGCGGTAGGAAATGTTTTTTCGAACCTGGGTGATATCCCGATAACTCTCAATAATCTCCTCCAGCTCAAGTTCAACAATGCGCTGACCAGCAGCATGCGGGTAGTGGTCAATAGCAGCTTCGGCCTGGGTGGCATAATCGATCTGGCAAGCGACATCGGGCTGGAAAAACACGATGAGGATTTCGGACAGACACTGGGATACCATGGTGTCGCGAGCGGACCCTATCTGGTGCTCCCTTTTCTCGGGCCAAGCACAACCCGCGACGCTGGCGGCAGGGTGCTGGATATTGCGACCGACCCGGTCTTTGTCGGCAGCTTCTTCGTCGCTCCGTTTATCGGGCCGATAGTCGGGAGCACGAGGGCGGCAGACACGCGCGCTGGATTGCTGAAATCGGAAAAGACGCTGGACGAAGCCGCGCTGGACAAATATGAGTTTGTACGCGAGGCCTACCTGCAGCGGCGGCGCAATCTGGTTTATGACGGAAATCCGCCGAAACAGCAGGATGAGGACGACGCCGAATAAATGAGGCGTAAAGCAGGTTAAAAGCAGCTTCCAAAAAAGCTAAACAGCTAAAAAATGCCGGAATGTTCCGAATGGAAACATTCCGGCATTTTTATTTCCGATAGCAGCCTGCAGAAACGCGCAACCTCGCGCCGCCAATCCCGATCATTACTATCCAGCAGGCACCGAACCGCATGGAAAACCCGGATTACTGCATCTCGCGCAACGCGGCTATGCGCGCTTCCAGCGGCGGATGGGACATGAACAGGTTTCTGATACCATCGCTTTTGCCCGATATCCCGAAGGCCGCCAGTCGATCCGGCAATTGCGCCGGTTCATGCTGCTGTCTCAAGCGCTCCAGAGCGGCGATCATCTTGTTGCGGCCCGCAAGCTGAGCTCCTCCCGCATCCGCACGAAACTCCCGCTGGCGACTGAACCACATGACGATCATGCTGGCAAGAATACCCAAAACCATTTGCGCTATCAGGCTGGTCACGAGAAAAGCCGGACCATGGTCTCGTTCGGTCTTGAATACAACCCGATCGACGAAGTGGCCGATCACCCGGGACAGGAATATCACGAAAGTATTGACGACACCTTGGATCAAGGCAAGCGTGACCATATCGCCGTTCGCCACATGGCTTATTTCGTGTGCCAGGACGCCCTCGATTTCATCCTTCTGCATAGTGTGAAGCAGGCCGCTGCTTACAGCGACCAATGCGTTGTCTCGATCCATGCCGGTGGCAAAAGCATTGACATCCGGAGCATCGTAAATCGCAACTTCCGGCATGCCGATACCTGCCCGCTCAGCCTGGCGGCGGACGGTGTCCACCAGCCACCGTTCCGTCGGATCGGAGGGCTGCTCGATCACGGTGGCTCCCGTCAGGCGCTTTGCTGTCCATTTCGACATGGCAAGCGAAATGAAAGAGCCGCCAAAACCGATCACACCCGCCATGATCAGCAGGGAATTGAGATTTATGTTGGTTCCCTCTGCATCCAGGATGCGATCCACGCCCAACAGGCGCAGCGTGATGCTCAGCACCAGAAGAATCGCAAGGTTGGTTGCTATGAACAGGAGAATCCGTTTCATGAAGATAACTCCATTTCTACTTGTAAAGCTGCGTGTAAAGGTAGAGCATAAATGGGACTGGAAGTTCAGTTTTCAAGTAGGAGCGACTATCCGGCTACCCATCGATTTTTGGCACGGCAGGAAGGACCGGTCTGCGCCTCTTCCCGCTTTCCTCGAACTCCAGCCGCTAACGCCGCCGGTATCGTGCAGCCATGGCGTATGCCGCCAGCCCTGCAAACAGGATGAAAAAAATAGCCGACCAGTCGGGAAGCGCAAGGCTCATGAACTTCCAGGTTACATCGGCGCAGTCGCCGTTGGCCTCGAACATGGTTGGCCACCACTTCGCCAGAGGCAGCGCATTCAAAAATGCTTCCTCCGGACTGATGCCGCATTCGAACGCTTCCGGATAACGCACCAGCCAGGCATGGCGCAACGCGACCGCCGCCCCGGCGGCCGAGACAGCGAGGATCCATCCGTTGTAGATCTTCCGGCCAAATGCCCGCGGCCCTTGCAAAAATGCCATCAACGCAGCTATGCCAACTAGGCAATAGGCAACCCGTTGGACCACGCAGAGGGGGCAAGGCAGCAGATTCCTGACGAGCTGAAGGTAAATAGCATAACTTAGCAATCCGGCGCAACCAAGAAATATCAACAGAAAAATTATTCTCATCGATTTTATGGACAGCCTTGATCAGCCAGGGAATGGGGTCCGGTATTGGCGGAACCGATACTGGCGCTTCCTCTGCGCATCCCGCCAGCAATCATTTTATACTCCAATAGCCTGCATTCCAGCGACCCATTGAATAGCGGAATGCGGCGAGACGCAGCCAGCCGGATACGCTTTGGCAGAAGCGGATCAGCGGTGATGATATATGCTTTCCATCCGCTGAATTTCTTCTTGAGCATATCGCCAAGCCTGGGATAGAAATCTTCCAGCCGTTGCTGTTCGCCCATGCGCCGGCCATAAGGGGGATTGGTTACGATAGTGCCGGACGGCGCCGGCGCCGCAATCTCCAGGACATTTGCCTGTTTCAGCGTAACGACTTCGGAGAACCCGGAGGCGGACAAATTTGTACGGGCCATGGACAACGCATCTCCGTACAGATCGCTTCCGAATATCGGCTGGGGCCTCTTCGGCTTCTCGCGGTCCGCTGCAGCCGCCTTCAGCCGCTTCCACAACCCTTCATCGAATTCGCCCAGCTTCTCAAAAGCAAAACCACGACCGGATCCAGGAGCAATATCCAGTGAGATTTGGACTGCTTCGATAAGAAATGTTCCGCTGCCGCACATCGGATCCAGCAGCGGCATGCCCGTTGTCCAGCCTGCGAGATGCAGGATTCCCGCTGCCAGGTTTTCCCTTATCGGCGCCTCTCCTGCGCTTTTCCTCAACCCGCGCTTGAAGAGGGGATCGCCGGAAGTGTCCAGATACAGCGAGAAATTCCGCGCATCGAGAAAGCCGTGTATCCTGATATCCGGTTGAAACGTATCAACGCTGGGCCGGCAGCCGGCGACCCGCCGGAATTTGTCGCAGACCGCATCCTTGATCCTCAAGGTAACAAAATCGAGGCTGCGCAACGGGCATCTGACAGCGGCTACATTCACGCGTATGGTGCGGGACGCAGCGAACCATTCATGCCACGGCAGCGCAAGAGCAGCCTCATAAACATCGGCTTCACCGGCATAGGGTCCGTACGCGACTCGCCACAGGATACGGCTGGCAATGCGGCTTTCCAGATTTGCCCGATAGCAGGTTTCCCAATTGCCTTCAAACCCCACGCCGCCGTCGTCTTCCTTCACCGAGGATGCGCCGAGCCGTTGCAATTCGGTAGCCAGTGCGGATTCGAGCCCTCGGGGACAGGGGGCAAAAAAATATTGCGGATGGGCCATTGACGGGCTTGAAAGGATTGAGCTGAATTACTTATTCACCAAGTCACGGTCACCCAAGTCGCCCAGCTTATTTTGAAGCCCACGCCCCATACGCTAGTAAAGCCCATGCACTCAGAAACGATACTCCGCCGAATGGCGTGATGGCCCCCAGCCCGCGTATCCCTGTCAGGCTCAGTACATAAAGACTGAGGGAAAACAGGACAATTCCCGCGAGCATCAACCAGCCCGACCATCTTATCGACCGGGACGCCGGGAAATGCATCAGTATGAGGCCTACCGCCAGCAGGCCCAGCGCATGGTAGAAATGGTATTGGACACCCGTCTGGTACACAGCCAGCATATCCGGCGTCAACTTCTGCTTCAACCCATGCGCGCCGAAGGCGCCCAATCCCACGCAAAGAAATGCATTGACCGCGCCGAGCGCAAGAAAGATACGTGCCATTGGAGAATAGTTAGAAATTATTTCCTGAAAAATCGATCTGAAGCCGGCGCCAGGAGGGAACCACGCCTGCCCGCACCATGCTGCTGGACGCGCATCGCAGCATAACAACATAGCAATCAGGATCTGAATCACGCTCCTGGCAGGACCAGCATGTACTGTGCATCACTGCTGTCCAAATGTCCAGCGAGGAACACTAGGTTCTCGCAGGCAAGGCACGCGGCCTGAAATACTCCTCCCAAAGGGAAGATGCATCAAAAAAGTCACATGCCGGGGTATTGGGGCGATCGTTTCGCGCTGCCTGTTTCCGTTTACCGGTCTTTTTTTTCGACCAGCGCATCGCTCCAGCCGGTAGCAAATTCTACCCGGATGACTTCACCTATGCTGATCTGGCCGCTATTTCGCACCACTGTCCCGTCAGGGGCATAGGCAATACTGTAGCCGCGCTCCAGCACGGAACAGGGATTGAGGTGGGCCAGGTTCTCCCGCTGGCGCTGCAATGCCATCATCAGTACCTCCATGCGCCTGGAGGTGGCGCGATCCAGACGCAACCCCAACTCATGCCTGCGCCCGTCCAATAGACGGACATCCGGAGCCGCAAGGGCGAGCCGATGGCCAAGCTCGCGCAGACGCCAATTTCGATTTTCCCGATGCTGCACCGAACAGGCGTCAAGCCGGCTGCGCAAATACTGGAGGCGGGCAAGCTGGTCGCGGATAGCCTTTCCCGGATGCACCAACCGGCATCCAAGCCGGTCCGCGCCTTGCATCATGCTCCCGATCCGGCCCCGGATACCGCGGGAAGCGCGGCTCCACAAAACCGCCACGGTCCGCAACAGCTCCTCCCTGTGGGGACAGGCCAATTGGGACGCGCCGGTAGGGGTGGGCGCGCGGGCATCCGCGACAAAGTCAGCGATGGTGAAATCGGTTTCATGCCCTACTCCGCTGATGATGGGGATGGAACATGCAGCAATGGCCCGTGCCACGACTTCTTCATTGAACGCCCATAAATCCTCGATGCTTCCCCCTCCCCGGCATAGGATCAGCACCTCGCACCCGGCATGGATTTCCGCCCTTCGAATAGCTGCGGCAATCTTTTCGGCAGCACCAAAGCCTTGCACCGGAACCGGATAAACCACCACGGGCATGGAAGGCATGCGCCGCTTCAGCGTTGACAGCACATCATGCAGCGCGGCCCCGTCGGGAGAAGTGATGACGCCTATCTGTGCCGGGAAAGGCGGTAGCCGCTTTTTGCGGCCGGGAGCAAACAGGCCCTCCTTCTCAAGCCTGCCCCGGAGCTGCTCGAATGCTTCGTATAATCTTCCCAACCCCGCGCGCCGGAGCGTTTCCACGCATAGCTGAAATTCCCCGCGCGCCTGATATAGCGTCACCAGCGCGCGCGCCTCTACCTGCATTCCGTCCTTTGGCTGCCAATCGAGGTATCGGTTTTTTTCCCGGAACATGACACAGCGCACCTGTGCCTGGGCATCCTTCAAGGAGAAATACCAATGACCTGAACCGTAGCACTTGATGTTTGAAATTTCCCCGCTTACCCATAATAATGGAAACGCTTGTTCAAGTAATTCCTTGGCACTGCGATTCAATTCGCTGACGCTCAGCACCGGATGCAGGACCGGCATTTCCATTTCCATTTGAAAATTCATCTTGACATTCTACAATAATCCACATCTGTAACAAATCTGTATAGTTACGTCACGCAAAACCGCATGAATATTAGGTTTCAGTATAACACGCTGTTTATAAACGAATTTATAAAAGTTCAAAAAACAGTCTACCCAGAAAATGTCGTTATAGAAGGGTAACTTAACAATTCTACCTTCAAGTTGCTCACAAACTTATCCACAGCAATTGTGGACAGTTAAGGAACTTTTTAAGAAAGCCTCTGAACAAATCCTCGTCTTTCGCGCATCCGGTTCCGCAGGGCCACCACCGCGCCAGCGGAGATTCATTTCGGGCTTACATGATGCCTTAGCCTTGCTGAAAATACAGGGGCGCGATACATTACAGCTCTCTTTTTGCACCGATAACAAGGAGCTTGCCGCATGTTCGCGTTGATCCAAGCTGCGGGTTGGCCCATCTGGCCCATTATCCTGGCTTCCATCGTGGCTGTGGCTATCATTGGCGAACGCTTGTGGGCCTTGCGCCTCAATGTGGTTACACCGCGAGACCTCCTCCCCCGGGTGTTGCAGGAATACCGGAAGAACGGCGCCAGTCCAGACATGCTCGCGCGCCTGGAAAAGCATTCACCCCTGGGCCAGATTCTTGCGGCAGGTCTGAGAAACGATAAAAGCACGCGGGAGATCATGAAAGAATCCATCGAAGAAGCGGGCCGCGCTGTCGCACATAACCTCGAACGTTATCTCACGACCCTGGGCACCATCGCGTCCCTTAGCCCGCTAATGGGCCTGTTCGGCACGCTGGTAGGCATGATCGAAATTTTTGGCGCCAGTTCGCCGACCGCTGGTGGTTCCGATCCGGCCCAACTTGCCCATGGCATATCGGTGGCGCTGTACAACGCGGCTTTCGGTATCCTGGTGGCTATTCCAAGCATCATCTTTTACCGTCACTTCCATGCCAAGGTGGATGGACTTATAGTGGAGATGGAGCTGCAGGCCTTGAAGCTGGTTGAAATGATCCACGGAGAGCGCAAGGATTGATTCCACTGGAAGCATAGGATTTACCCATGAATTTTCAACGCGGCAGGCACAAGGAAGAACCCGAGATCAATCTCCTGCCCATGATCGACGTGCTGTTGGTGATCCTGATTTTTCTGATGATCACCACGACTTATTCGAAATTTTCCGAAATGGAAATCAGCCTTCCGCAAGCAACCTCGAACAAATCCGCGGGACGCTCCAATGCCATCGATATTTTAGTAAGCGCGGCCGGGGCCTACAAGGTAAACGGGGCGCCGGTCGAGCAATCCACCACGGAAGAGCTAGGCTCGGCGCTGCGCAAGGCGGCAGGCGAGCGTCCTGATCCGGTCATTGTCATCCACGCGGATGCCGAATCCACGCACCAGGCGGTAATCAGAGTGATGGAAGCAGCGCGCCTCGCTGGTTATAATCACATTACCTTCACGACCGAAAACCCCAGGTAAATCCTGCCCATAAAAATGCCAGGACAATCCGGTTGGAATGCCGGTCATGGAACGCTGAATGATGGATGTCTTCTCCTTCTCCCGGTTCTGCCGGGTCCGCAAAATAGAGGTTCGCGCATGGACATGAAACTGCTTGACATCCTGGTTTGCCCGCTATGCAAGGGGCCGTTGCTCTACAGGAAAAACGAAAAAGAACTGATCTGCAAGGCAGACCGGCTGGTATTTCCCATCAGGGATGGCATCCCTGTAATGCTGGAAGATGAGGCGCGGAAACTGCCGCCGGAAGAGGATATTTGAGGCCTGAAGGAAGAAAAGGAAGAAAATACTGGAGACCCCGGAAAATGAACCTCATATTTTTCATGGTACTGAAAAATGACTAAAAATGATGCCGCCATCCTCGGCGCACTGGTGGCGGATGCGGCATCGCTCGGGTTGCATTGGCTTTATGATCCGGATCGCATCTCCCGGATTGCCGCCGATAGGGGCCTCGTATTCCTGCCACCGGATATGGACGACTATTCGGGTGCAAAGGGCTATTTCGCGCACGGCGGCAAAAATACCGGGGACTCGAGCGGCTATGGGGAAACATGCCTGTTGATGCTGAACCATCTCGCCCGGCACGGCAGTTTCGACCGGGTAGCCTATCAGACGGAGTTACGGTCATGCTTCGGACCGGGTGGAACGTACGTCGGCTATATCGATTCACCCATGCGCACGACGCTGCATGCGCTACTGCTGCTGGAACCCGCGGCATTCCCCGTGGCATCCGGGGCTGACGACGACCAGCATCTAGCCTTGGCGGCGCTCCCTGCCCTGGTCGCACTCCACGATGGATCACAGGATGGCTTGATGGATCGCGTGGAGGAAGTGGTGCGTATCACCAACGACAATGCGCTCGCAGTCGCTGCCGGGCAGTGTGCCGCAGCAGCTTTATATAACATGCTGCGGGGAGAGCCGGCCGCGCAGGCGCTGGCAAATGCCCTGCCATTTGCCGGAAGCGTTCTCGGGCCGTTGCTTGCCGAGGCGCTCGCCATGACAACGCTCGATGGCGTCGCCGCGGCGCAGCGATTCGGTCCGGCATGCCATGTCGCCGAAGGCCTCCCCGTAATTTTTCACATTGCCCAGCGGGCACCGGACTATCGCAGCGCCGTCGAATCCAATATCCGCGCTGGCGGAGACAGTTGCGGCCGCTCGATCATGCTGGGCGCAATGGCTGCAATAGGCACCGGAAAACAGGAAGCAGGATGCTCCATCCCATTGCCATGGCTTGGTCGCTACCGGAAACTCGCCGTCGCGGCGGATTCATGCGCAGCCCTGGGATTCGGGACCGATATTTAAGGAAGCGCTGAATAAATCTCCGCTGGCGCGGCGGCGGCTTTGCGGGACACAGGCATCACATGTTGTTCAAACAATCCCACCAGCATTCTTCCGGTTCGATTCCATCCGTGATCCTGCCCACCTCTCCACTATATATATCCCGAGCGCTTCATTTCTTTCTTAGGTAAAACAAAAACTCCTCATCCGATTCGGAAAAAAACAGCAGATGGTTTCCCGTCTGATCGGCAAAAACCTGGAAATCGATCACGGCAGCCGGATCAGTGGCGACAATTTTCAACACCTGCCCGGCCACCATCTCGGCAAGAGATTTCTTGGTGCGCAGAATAGGCAGGGGGCAGACAAGGCCGCGCACATCCAGTTCCTTGTCCCAATTCCAGTTCATGGTTTCTCCGGTCTGCTCAACATCTCGCATTGTAAATCATGCAGGAATCCACGCAGCACGCTGTATTTTGATTAGAATGCAAACTTTCCACAGTTTACCAGTTGTGCCGCAATGCCAGTCAATCTTGCCCCTCCACACGCCGCGCAGCTGTTTCCCGTAAAAGGCGTGAAGCTCGGCATTGCCGCTGCCGGGATCAGGAAGCCCAACCGCAAGGACTTGCTCGTCATTGCACTCGACGAAGATACGAAAGTAGCGGGCGTATTCACGCAAAATGATTTTTGCGCAGCGCCGGTGGTAGTTGCCAAGGATCACCTTTTGAACCCGGGACCCGGCGAATCCATTCGCGCCCTGGTAATCAATACGGGCAACGCCAACGCGGGAACCGGAGAAGACGGCATTTCACGCGCCCGTGCCACCTGCGCGGCAGTTGCGCGATTGATGGGCTGCGATGAAAAACAGGTATTGCCGTTCTCTACGGGCGTGATCATGGAACCGCTGCCGCTCGACAGGATAGTGGCGGGGCTGCCAGCCGCCGTGTCGGGCCTTGAGCCCGGCAACTGGCTGGCCGCCGCGGAAGCGATCATGACTACCGACATCGTTCCGAAAGCCGTGTCGCGGCAACTGCTCCTGTACGGCAAAACCGTGACGATCACCGGTATTGCAAAGGGCTCGGGAATGATACACCCCAACATGGCGACCATGCTTGGCTACATCGCGACCGATGCGGCCCTCGATCAGCCGCTGCTGGAAGAAATTCTGCGGCATGCGGCGGAAAACTCTTTCAATTGCATTACCGTTGATGGCGATACCTCGACCAATGATGCTTTTATCATGGCTGCGACCGGACGAGCCGGGAATCCATCCATCACCGGCAATACCAGCGGCGAATTCATCATGCTGCGCGACGCGATCACCGACACCGCAATACACCTCGCGCAAGCCATCGTGCGCGACGGAGAAGGCGCGACGAAGTTCATTACAGTGCGCGTCGAGGGCGGAAAAACCGTGGAAGAGTGCAAAAAAGCGGCGTACGCCATCGCCCATTCCCCACTGGTCAAGACCGCTTTCTTCGCTTCAGATCCCAATCTGGGGCGAATACTGGCAGCCATCGGCTATGCCGGCCTGGAAAACCTGGATGTGAGCGGACTGAAACTATACCTGGACGATGTGCTCGTGGCTGAAAATGGCGGCAGGGCAAACAGCTACCGCGAGCAGGATGGACAACGCGTCATGAGGCAGGCGGAAATAACGGTCCGCGTGGCAATGAACCGGGGAGCGGAGTCGGCCACCGTCTGGACCTGCGATTTGTCTTATGACTACGTAAAGATAAACGCGGATTATCGAAGCTAGGGGCACCGTCACCCCCCCATTCTTTCCCCGATGGCCTGGAGCTGTTGGAAGACCATCCCTGGCGCCAGGCGGCGGGCAGGAGTTGCGCTTTCACGTGCAACCCCGCCTCTCGAACCTGCCTGCAGCCTTTTGTTACTCGCCCATGGGCTTCATATGGGGGAATCTCCGGTAGTCCGTTTCATACCCCCCGGAACCCGACCCGCCATAACCGGAGCGATCTCCATGGTGGTGATGCTTCCTTCTCATTTTCTTTGCCTCATCCTTGTCGATATACCCGTCGTTGTTGGCATCCATTTTGCTGAACATCATATCGCAATGACGCGCGTGCTCGTCCCTGCTTACCCTGCCATCATTATCGGTATCCGCCATGGACATGCCGCACTTTCCTTCTCCATGCTTGCGGTCATACCCGGTTTTTTTGGCTTCATCCTTGTCGATATATCCGTCGTTGTTGGCATCCATCATGCCAAACATCTTTTCGCAATGACGCGTATTCTCATCCCTGCTTACCCTGCCGTCTTTATCGGTATCCGCCATGGCCATTCCACATCGACCCTCGCCGCATTTGCCATCGCTCTTTTTCCCTCCATACCCTTTGTCGTCGGAACCCTTGCTGTCACCGTATCCTTGAGCGACCAGGTATCCTTTACTGAGCGATTGCATTGCGAACGGATTCTCGCCTGCAGAGGCGATGGGCAGTGTGGCGAACGTGCCAGCCGCGAAGGCCGAACCTAGAGCAAGAGAAATAAGTGTTTTTTTACTGGTCATCTTATTCATGGTGTTTTTCTCCTCAAAAATGTAGCTGGGATGCAGCTGGGTTAACGGCGGAAATCCTCCTGTCCGGACACGCCGACACACCCGGCAACCGGCGTGCAACCGGGTCCGGGGATTCTGATCTGTCACACTGCAAAAACCGGATTTCCATTCGGTCAAGCGCAACAGTTGAAATCATGACTCTTCCTGTCAAAGGTTCAGTACGGTAACACACATTGAGAAAGCCGTACGGAATACCCGGATGCACCTCCCCAAAACCGGCAATCACCAGAAATCTTGAATATAATTCCCTCCGGTTCGCCTTATCCGCTGCCTGGATACCACGCAAAAAAACGATACGGGATACCCATGAATGATTTCGCCGATTTATGCATTCGCGCCGAAAACCTGCTCTCCCGCCTGGAAGAGATGATTTCACAAAGAGCGGCCGAGCCGGACTGGAATGCGGTCGCATTCCGGTGGCGCAGGCACGGCCATAAAGGCTTTCTGCAACCTGTAGCGCATCCGCACCGCATCCGCCTGGAATTGCTGCGAGGGATCGAAACGCAAAAGGAGAGCCTGGATCAGAACACCCGGCAGTTTGTAAACGGATATCCCGCAAATAACGTACTCCTTACCGGCGCGCGCGGCACGGGGAAATCCTCGCTTATCAAGGCCATGCTCGACCGATATGCGGAGGCGGGATTACGCCTGATCGAAGTGGAAAAACAAGACCTCACGGACCTGCAGGATATAGTCGAGAAAATATATCAGCGCCCGGAACGCTTCATACTCTATTGCGACGATCTGTCATTTGAAGCTGGAGAACCTGGCTACAAGACGCTGAAGGTGGTACTGGACGGTTCCGTCGCCACAGCCTCCGAGAATGTCCTGGTCTATGCCACATCCAACCGCCGGCATCTCATGCCGGAGTACATGCGGGATAATCTGGATACGCGCCATATCGACGGAGAGATACACCCCAGTGAATCGGTCGAGGAGAAAACATCGCTGTCGGAGCGCTTCGGCCTATGGATATCGTTCTATCCATTCAACCAGGACGAATATCTGGATATCGTTCGTCAATGGCTTGCCTATTTTGACATCCACGAAATGAGCCCGCCGGTTCGCGAAGCCGCGCTGAGATGGTCGATTGCACGCGGCGCGAGAAACGGCCGGGTAGCCTGGCAATTTGCGCGGGATTGGGCAGGCAGGCAGCAAGCAGGGCATGACGCCGAAGGATGAGTGAACACGCTGAAATCGTCGAAGTCGCCGCCGCAGTGATCACGCGGCCGGACGGAAAATTCCTGCTGGCACGCAGGCCGGAAGGCAAACCCTACGCAGGATACTGGGAATTTCCTGGAGGAAAGGCGATGACGGATGAACCATTGCCACGCACGCTCCAGCGGGAATTGCAGGAGGAGCTGGGAATACATGTCGAAAGCGCGTATCCATGGATCACCCGCACTTTCAGCTATCCCCATGCCACCGTCCGTCTGCACTTTTACCGGATAATGGAATGGCATGGCGAGCCCCAGCCTCACGAAAACCAGGCGCTGTCATGGCAGCACGCGCCCCGGCCGGAGGTCGAACCCATGCTTCCGGCGAATGCACCGATCCTGCGGGCGCTCGATCTACCCTCCGTTTATACCATTACCCGCGCCACGGAAATCGGCATGCCTGTAACCCTGGGACATTTGCAAGCCGCCCTGAAACAGGGATTGCGGCTGATACAGGTGCGCGAGAAAAACATGACGAAAGAAGCATTGGCTGATTTTGCATGCACTGTGATCAGCCTCGCCCGGCCCCATAGCGCCCGCGTGCTGGTGAACTGCGATACCGGCGATGCGGATTTCTATCGAGGGGCCGGGGCAGACGGGATACATCTATCCGCAGCCCGGCTCATGGCGCTGAAGAAACGCCCCGATATCGAGTGGTGCGGCGCATCCTGCCATAATGCGGAAGAGCTTTTTCAGGCGGAGCAGATGGAGATGGATTTCGTCGTGCTCGGGCCGGTGCTGCCAACTTTGAGCCATCCTGACTGCTCTCCGCTGGGATGGCGGAAATTTGCCGCGATGATCGGGGGATGCTCCATGCCGGTCTACGCGCTCGGCGGATTGCGGAAAGATGACCTGGCTGCCGCCTGGGAGCACGGCGCCCATGGCGTCGCCCTGATGCGGGGCATCGCGTAGGCGTTCCTTTCATCTGGCATGGAATCGCGTAGTTGCATGGAAAATTCCCGTCATTCCGGACGCCGCGCAAGTGGTGAGCCGGAATCCAGCGCTTTTTCAAGCTGTTGGATTTTCACCCCTTCGCGGAGATACCGCAGAGCCCGCTATCCCCACGGGCATTCTATTGCGCGCCTTCTTCCCTTTCCTTCCTTGCCGGTTCGCCCTCCTTCTCCCCGTCATCCGGAATGCGGTAAGACTCCGCCGCCCATTGGCCCAGATCGATCAGCTTGCAACGCTCCGAGCAAAAAGGGCGATAAGGGTTCCTGGAATTCCACACGACTATTTTGCCGCATTGCGGGCAGTTCACGACAGGCTGCTTCATGATTCATCCAGCAAATTGAGATATCCAAATAATCCAAATAACAAAAGCGCGCTATCCAGTGCGGCGCAAAAAAAAAGCGTATCGAAGCACCCTTGATCCGCCCCTCTTTCCCTCTGCAACCCTTCGTTTCGCCGCAGCTATTTCATTATAGATAGCTCATCCCAAATCCGGCAATGACATCCATCATGGCATAGGCGCCGGGGCTGAAGCAGCAGGATTCAGGATTGCAAAAGAATGGCCGGACGCTCCGGGAATATATCCGTTCATTCGGCTAAAACCATTCGGTACGATTTTTTCCCATGCAATCAAAGAGCTTCACGATGTTTATTTATTTTCCAATACATACTATGTTAAAATGGTTAAGTTTATTCAGGGCCTTTAATTTAAAAAACCGGACTGCAAGCCATGGCAGATATCGAGAAAAAACAGGGAATTAACAGTAGAAGACGTTTCCTTATCACAGTCACTTCGGTAGCGGGCGGGATCGCAAGCGCGGCGATCGCCACGCCCTTCGTGATGAGCATGATGCCGAGCGAACGCGCCAAAGCCGCCGGGGCTCCGGTCGAGGTCGACCTGACCAAGCTTGAGCCAGGAATGCTGCTGCTGGTGGAATGGCGGGGCAAGGTGGTGTGGGTGCTGGACCGCACGCCTGAAATGCTCGCCACGCTGAAAAAGCTCGACGGAGAGGTGGCCGATCCCAAATCGGAAAAGCAGCAGCAGCCGCCTTATGCGCAGAATGAAACACGCTCCATCAAACCCGCGATTCTCGTTGTCGAGGGAGTGTGCACCCATCTCGGATGTTCTCCCGTATTTCGCAAGGACATCGCTCCCGCGGATCTTGGCCCGGACTGGATTGGCGGCTTCTTCTGCCCCTGCCACGGCTCCAAGTTCGACCTCGCCGGACGGGTATACAAGCACGTTCCCGCACCCACCAACCTGGTGGTGCCTCCCCACATGTATTTGAGCGATACCCGGCTGCTGATCGGGTCTGACAAGGAGTCCGCATAATGAGCAAGCGACTGGAGTCGATGATCGGCTGGATAGATGCGCGTTTTCCGCTGACTTCCAACTGGAAGGCGCATCTTACCGAATACTACGCCCCGAAAAACTTCAATTTCTGGTATTACTTCGGCTCTCTGGCGATGCTCGTGCTGGTGAACCAGCTCCTCACCGGGATTTTCCTCACCATGAATTACAAGCCGGATGCCAGCATGGCGTTCGGTTCGGTGGAGTACATCATGCGGGATGTGGATTTCGGCTGGCTGATACGCTACATGCATTCCACCGGCGCTTCCATGTTTTTTGTCGTGGTCTACCTGCATATGTTCCGCGGAATGATGTATGGATCCTACCGCAAGCCACGAGAGCTGCTGTGGCTGATCGGCATGGGGATCTTTTTCGTGCTGATGATGCTGGCATTCACCGGCTACATCCTGCCATGGGGCCAGATGTCCTATTGGGGCGCCCAGGTGATCGTAAGCATGATAGGGGCCATTCCCATGGTGGGCCCGACCCTTTCCAACTGGCTGCTCGGCGACTTCATGCTTTCGGATGCGGCACTGAACCGCTTTTTCGCCTATCACGTCGTGACTCTCCCTGTGCTGCTCGTCACCTTGGTGGTGGTGCACATACTCGCGCTGCACGAAGTCGGATCGAACAATCCGGACGGAATCGAAATCAAGGCAAACAAGCACCCGGTGACGAATATCCCGGTCGATGGCATACCGTTTCACCCCTATTACACCGTAAAGGACATTTTCGGGGTGGTCGTTTTCCTGATGGTCTTCTGCGGCATCATCTTTTTTGCCCCGGAAATGGGCGGGTATTTCCTGGAGTACAACAACTTCATTCCTGCCAACACGCTGCAGACGCCGGATCACATCGCCCCCGTCTGGTATTTCACTCCCTACTACTCCATGCTGCGGGCGGTTACGGTCAACTTCCTATGGATCGACGCAAAACTTTGGGGCATTATCCTGATGGGCGGCTCAGTCGCCATCTTCGCTTTGCTGCCCTGGCTCGACCGCAGCCCCGTCAAGTCCATCCGCTACAAGGGGCCGATCTTCAAGTTTGCGCTGTTCCTTTTTGTCATAAGCGTGCTGGTCCTGGGCTGGCTTGGCACGAAATCGCCGACGCCGCTCTACACGATACTCGCGCAGGTATTCACGGTCATCTATTTCGCCTTCTTCATTCTCATGCCATGGTACAGCAAAATAGATAAAACCAAGCCTGAACCAACAAGGGTAAAAGAATGAGAAAAATGAAAGGTTTTTTACTGGTCTGCTGCTTTATCCCGCTCACGGCATTTGCGAGCGGTCCGGAGATGAGACTGGACAAGGCTCCGCTGCATCCGACAGACAAGATTTCCCTGCAGCGCGGCGCCCAGGCTTTCGTCAACTACTGCCTGACCTGTCACAGCGCCGAATACATGCGCTACAACCGTTTGCGCGACCTCGAACTCAGCGAGAAGCAGATCAGCGAGAATTTCATATTCACCGGACAGAAAGTGGGCGAACTGATGACTGTCGCCATGAAGAAAAAGGAAGCGAAACAATGGTTTGGCGTTGCGCCGCCCGACCTGTCGGTAATTGCGCGCTCCCGCGGCCCGGATTGGCTTTATACCTATCTGCGTACCTTCTACCGCGACGATTCCACGGCAACCGGCTGGAACAACCTTCTGTTCGACAAGGCCGCGATGCCTCACGTGCTGTATCAGTTGCAGGGCGAGCAGACGTTGGAGGTTCAGGCCGAAGATAACGGTCATGGCGGCACCCACGAAGTGAAAAAACTGAAACTCACCTCCCCCGGGGTACTGTCAAAAGCCGAATATGACGCATATGTCGCGGACCTGGTGAATTACCTTGTGTACCTGGGCGAGCCCGCTGCTACCAAGCGCACGCAACTGGGTGCAATCGTAATGCTCTTTCTTTTTCTCATGCTGGGACTGACTTACGCACTGAAAAAAGAGTACTGGAGAGATGTCCATTGACCGTTTCCGCCGTTTCTTTTCCCTTTGAGGGCTCGGGTAACATGAGCCCGGAAAGTAATCCATTATGATGACGTTGTACTCAGCCACCACCTGCCCGTTCAGCCATCGCTGCCGAATCGTGCTCTACGAAAAGGGGATGGATTTCCAGATAATCGATGTGGATCTGCATAACAAACCGGAAGACCTGGCGGTCATGACGCCTTATAGCCGGGTACCCGTACTGGTTGAGCGCGATCTTATCCTGTACGAGTCCAATATCATCAATGAGTATATCGACGACCGTTTTCCACACCCGCAATTGATGCCTGCCGATCCGGTCATGCGGGCCCGCGCGCGATTGTTCCTGCATCGATTCGAGCAGGAACTGTTCTGCCATATCGATGCCGTGGAGCAGGGAAATCCCAAATTCGTGGAAAAGGCGCGCGCAACCATTCGGGACAATCTCGCCGTGATCGCGCCGGTGTTCGTGAAGCAGAAATACATGCTGGGCGATGAATTTTCCATGCTGGATGTCGCGATTGCACCCCTGCTGTGGAGGCTGGACTACTACGGGATACAACTCCCCAAGCAGGCAGCCCCCTTGCTGAAATACGCTGAACGCTTGTTCAGCAGGCCAGCGTTCATCGAAGCCCTGACCGCTTCCGAGAAGGCAATGCGCAAATGAGAGAGCTTTCCACCAAGCCCTATCTGATTCGCGCGATTTACGAGTGGTGCTCCGATAGCGACCGCACTCCTTACATATCGGTCAAGGTCGACGGCCAGACACGCGTACCCGAGGAATACGTGAAGGATGGCGAGATCATACTCAATATCAGCCAGGACGCGGCCTATCATCTGACTCTCGGCAACGACCTGATCCAGTTTTCCGCCCGCTTCAATGGCGTTACCCGGGAAATCTCCATCCCGGTCAGCGCGGTCCAGGGAATCTTCGCCAAGGAGTCTTCTCAAGGCATCATTTTCCCGGCTGAGGAACAGTCCGATGCGCCGCAAACGGAAACTGATGTTGAGGAGACGGGCGAGAATCACACATCGCCGCAAAGAACACCCTCCAAGGGCGAAAAACCTCGCCTGCAAATCATCAAGTAGCCATCTCCTTCAGCCCCGGAAGTTTGCTCCTCCGCTTCCCAGTCTCTATAATTGCTCCCGCGCCGGCATAGCTCAGTTGGTAGAGCAGCTGATTTGTAATCAGAAGGTCGAGGGTTCGAATCCTTCTGTCGGCACCAATAAAACAATAACTTAGCGTATGTTAACGGATCGGGATGGGATTTTAGGCAACGGCTAAGGCAACATTTTTGTGTGATTTCGTTCAACTCCCATCCGCGGAAACATAAACAGTGGTTAAAGCCACCGTTCGACCTTCGTCTGTGAAATCAAAAACCGTAGCCGCGGCCCGCTTCGTTTCCTCGGATACTAAGCTCACTAATATCCCCTTTTTATTTTGTAATACGCTGATCCAGTGGCTATTTAGCAGCCCCGTTATCTTCCTGCTCCAATCGAAAATGTCTGAATAATCCTCACAACTGGAATTCCTCCCTTTGCGAAGGCGTAACATTGAACCCCGGTGCAGAATCGCTCCCGCTTTATTCCACAGATCTCTCAGTTCTTTCTTGCTTAAGCATTCACAAGACTTCCGCGTGATAGTAACAACTCGAGAGTCTTTTTCCCCTGGCACGCTCGACCGGCTCCGGGGAGAAGTGAGGATTTAGTTTTTCCAGCCCTCTCATGATGTTGTGGAGTTTTGAGTAGACAAAGTACGGGCATGAATGAATTTTGCCGATTGGCAGCGAAGTTGATATAAAACCGGTGTCTGACCCTTAATTCCCATGATCGGATCAACACGGTACAAATTGACACACTCAAGCCTGCCAGGTGTGAATTCATTTTTCAGGAGAAAGTCGCTGAGTTGCACAAGGACGAAGTGTTGATAGCCTGGAAGCTGGATCGACTTTCATGCTCTTTAAAAGACACGCTGCCTCTGATGGATGATGGAAAGAATACAGCAGCTTGGAGCGGAGGCCGACGCCTAAAACTCAAGATACACCAGCAGCAAGAGTTCATGCACTTGGTCAATTCTGAACAGAAGAGCGTAGCGAATGCCGCCAGACTATTCAACGTCCATCCGCTACCGTGTCGCGTCTCTTGCAAAGATACTAAGGTGTCTTAACCGCGTTTTACGTTCCATAGCGCCCCAGACCCTTTAGTTGTAACGGCTCACCCAATTGATCGCCCAAATTCTAGTGGCATACAAAGGATGTTTCCTAAAGTTGACGGCATATTGGGCCGAAATACTGCAAGCGAGGTGAAATCGTATCAATCTTCCAGAGGTATTCAGGTTATCAGTGTAACGATGATACACTCATTGAAAGTTTATCGAACTGGTCTGCATCATTAGACATATTTATTGGCTGAAGAAAAATTTGAAAGTATTCTCATCTTTTCATACGAAACTCAACCAACTAATCTCAATTTTCTATGGGAGTAATAAATAATGAAGAATAATATAACGAGCATGCTGCGCTCTACTTTATTGATCCTCGCCGTGTCTCTGCCATTGCCTGTACTCGCAGAGGTTGATGGTGAGCCGGCAAACAACATGGGTATCTTGCGGGAAAAAGTTACCGCGGATAAGAAGTTTGTTGTTGCTAATAACATGAATCTGACCGAGTCAGAAGCGAAGGCATTTTGGCCCGTCTACGAAGCTTATCAGCAGGATATGCGTGCGATCGACAAACGCTTGGCGAAGGTAATTGACGAGTATTCTGTAGCTTATAACAAGGGTCCAGTGCCCGACTCAACGGCAAAGGAACTGATTGAAAAAGCAATCGGTGTCGAAATGGCGGAAGTTAAGCTGAAACAGTCGTACGTGCCCAAGCTCAGCAAAATCCTGCCGGGAGCGAAAGTTGCACGTTACTTGCAAATCGAGAGTAAGATACGGGCTATCACTCGCTTCGAACTCGCTTCCGCTATTCCATTAGTGGATTAAGATCTTATCCATAGATAATTTGCCGAATTCACGACTATGATGCATCGGTTGAAGCCCTGGAAAAATGGCGCGACGTTTGGCAAGTTGGAAGGTATCGAAGGAGTTTCGGGTTCGCATGGAGTGCCAGGAAAACTGGGGTCAGGCCCTTTTTCACTATACCCGTCCCATTAAAACAGAAGAGAAAACCATGAAGGCTTTCCGGACAATCGTTTCTGCCGCGTTCATAACCCAGGTTATGCAAAACCAGCACGATCCTGCCAAGCCCGGGGGGAAAGAAGTCTGCTCCAATTCCTTCCCAATCTGACGCTTGGGCGAAGTAAGAACCTGGTAGCCCTTTCCTGATCTCATGACAAAACGAATAACGAATTGAGGGGATTTCAAAATGGCTGGGAAGTTCGAGATCTATAAAGATAAGGCTGGGGAATTCCGGTTCAGGCTCAAGGCAGGTAACGGCCAGACCATTCTCGCAGGCGAAGGGTACAAAGCGAAATCCGGGTGCATGAACGGAGTGGAATCTGTAAAAAAGAATGCCCCGGACGATGCGCGCTATGAGCGCAAAACCACCGAGAGCGGCAAATACAGATTCAATCTTAAATCGGGCAACAACCAGGTAATCGGTACCAGTGAATCCTATGAGACCGAAAAGGCTCGGGATGGTGGAATAGAATCGGTCAAGAAAAATGCACCGGACGCCTCCATAGTCGATACTACCGAGTCAGGCGAAAAATAACTCCTGCCCGGCTGACGAGGACTGCAGGCCATACTTGCAGAACTCCCGGCATGAAGGTTTCTACTGGAAGCCTTCGGCATTCTGAGCCGGAAATACGTCGAATAAATACCTGGAACCTGGATCATTCCCGCGAAGCGAAGACGGAAATCCGGTGGCCTGAAAAAGCTCTGGATTCCGGCTCACCGCTGGCGCGGCGTTCGGAATGAAGGGATTTTTTTATACAATGAATTTACGATTCGCCGTACTGGATAGCTCAAGACTTATCGCGGCACATCACCACGCCAAACGCCCTTAAAAAAAGATCGACCATCGATAGACATACGGTCGCTGCAACTGCCGGATACAAGTCACCCAATGGAAAAAACCCGTTTCAAGTGCTCAATAATCTTTTCACCCTCTTCCCTATCTATTTCAACCGTCTCTGAACTACTGGGATTCAACAGTTCTATGGTGATTCGCACGGTTTCTTCGGTGCTGGCTTCATCATCTATATGCAGGACCTTCAATGTGTCGTAATTCTTCGGCCAGATATCCATTCAGCTTCCCTGTATGATGATTGATAACGGTCTGAATGCCGCCCGCAGGATCAAAGCTTGCCGCGATACATTACCACCATAAAGCGGACCCCCTGCTCGCCGCGGGTGGCATCGAGGTCGATAGGATAGGCATTGTGGCGATCCAGTTGCCTGGCTACCGTGTCAGCGTCGATGTCGGCATACCACCACCTTGCCGACACTGGATTTTTCCGCGACGGCGGCAATAGCCGCTGCCCATCTTCAATATAACTGCGCAAGCGCAGTAAAGTGACATCCTGCTCCGCGAGCCCGGCATCGAGTTCCTGCGCAGTGACATGGGTAAGACACTGCGATGGTTCGGGCGCTCCTCCAGCACAATAGCGTACCTGCGAGCGCCAGCCACGACATAGGTGGCGAAATCGGCAAGTCCATGGCGGCTATCGAGAAGGCTGCGCACCCCGGCTTCATCAAGGTCGATATGAAGGCTTGGCTCGGGACCCGACCCCTTTTTTAGCAGCAGCGAAAAATGCCGTTGCGAGTCATCGACATCTATTGTAACGTCAACCGGCCGGGCGCTGTTCCCGCGTAAATCCCGTAGCTGTACCTCCATTGCCGCAGCATCGATATCGATCATGTGCGCTTGTCTCTTCCGCTACGTGGCTTCCCTCTTCCCCGGAAGCTTCCAACCTGGCATCACCAATCTCATTCTCATGATGGCCCTCCGACGTGTTTGTATGCTGGCGTACAGACGTGCTCGAGTGAAAAATGAGAATATCCGGGCTCACCTTATAAATGGAGCATAGATCATGAAAATCAAAGTGGCAACAGCGTGTCTGGCGGCGAGCCTTTTAATGACGCCGATTCTCGGCCATACGGAAGATTCCGACGCCGACCGCTCGCACCCGAAGATCTTCGTCAAGGACTCTGTCATAACCACCAAGATAAAAGCCAAACTCGCGGATGAAAAACTTGCCAGCCTTGCGCATATACACGTCGACACTGACGCGAACGGAATTGTGTACCTAAGCGGCACCGCCCGGACGAAAGAGGAAGCGGAAAAAGCGCATTCGATTGCGCATGCAACCGAAGGAGTAAAGTCAGTCAAGAATCATATAAAGATCAAGAAAGACGACTAGCGAAATGCGGGAACCGGATGGCTGACAACAGCGCACTTCATCCGCTTCCTGCCAGGCTTTATGTGCTTTTCCGTACAGAGCCCGGAAGCGTTAAAGGGAACAATAGCGTTGTGGTTTACTTAACCGGAGGAGCTTGATATGAACAGCATTATCTGGTGGGTTGGCTTTATCGTTATCCTTCTTGCGGTATTGAGTTTTCTCGGATTGCGTTGAGGTCTTGAAGAAGGATTTGACGCTGCGACGTAAAGTGCATATGCTCCGACGATATGCGGTGAACTTGAGCCAGCATAGCAATAACTATTGCCGGATCAATTGCCAGTTGTCCCCCTCTGTGCAACCTGCCTGTTCATCCGCCGGACACTTCTGAAGCATCTTCCTGTTGTATATTCCCTGGGCATTGATGCATTATATCGGCTGGAAGGTGCGCCTTTCTCCGATATCCCAAGCTACTTCCTACTTCCGCAGGAAAACAACATCTATGAAACCGAACGAGGACAGGGCAATTTCAGAAGCAGGCAAAATTCTGGAACCTCCCCTGGAACAGTTGCAGCAATCTCACCAGCTTCTTGAGGCGCTGGTCGCAGCACTGCCTCCTCATACGCGGAAAGAACTTGCCAGCCTCCTGCAAACGCTTGCCGCGGGCGACACCTCCAGTAAATCGCTCGATTCCGTGCACCAAAAGGCGTTGCAAATCGTCTCCAATATTTGCAAACCGACCGGTTCACAAGAAGATGCAAACCAGGAATCCGGAAAAGGAAATACGGAACGTCGCCAGGGTGACAGGCGGCAGAAATAAGCCGCCGGAGATTAATCCGAGCTAACTCTTGTACGCGATTGCCGCGCTGCAAGGCCCGGCCAGATGCATGATTTCGTATCGTTTGAACCCGGCTTCCCTGCACCATTCCCAAAAATCAGCCCCAGTGAAATCAAACGCATCCCCGAATTCGACCAGCATGTTCAGGGACATCATCAGCCCGAAAGCATTCGTGCGCCGTTCATCATCGATAATGTTTTCTATTGCCACGAAAACGCCGTTTTCCGGCAGCGCTTCATAGGCAAGGCGAATAAGATGTTTCTTCTTTTCCAGGTTCCAGTCATGCAGGATCATCCCCATGGTGACAATGTCGGCCTTTGGCAAGGGATCTTTCAGGAAATCGCCGGATACCAGGTTGATTTGATCCGCTAACCCCGCTTCTGCAACATATTTTCGTGCGATCGGTTCCACCACGGGCAAATCGAAGCTCGTGCAGCGCATATGGGGATGTTGCTTTGCCACCAGGGTTGACAGCAATCCTGTCGCTCCTCCCACATCGCAAAGTGACCGATAGCGCGAAAAATCGAACTTTTGCGCGAAAACCTGGAAGTTGCCAAGCGATATTCCCCTCATTGCTCCCATGAATTGCTCAAGCCGGGGCAGGTCTTCATAAAGCGTCTCGAACATGGATTTCTGACTGTACCTGATTTCATTCTGCGGCTGACCGGTTTTGAGCGCGGTTTCGAGGTCATTCCAGAACCGGTACAAGCGGTCATTGGCCATCTCCAGAATGCCACCGATATAACCCGGTTTATTCTCGTCGAGAAACGAACCTGTTTCGGCGGTATTTGAATAAAGCGCGTCCTGACCCACCCCACTCCGTTCCAGGAAACCGAGCGCCACCAGGGTATCCAGAAAATCCCAAATCCCCCGTGGATGAAGATCGAGCTCCCTGCCGAGCGCTTCGCCTGTCATCGATCGATCCCCAAGCCTGGTAAAAAGCGCCATTTTCACGGCTGTAAGCAGCACCTTGGATGGCCAGAAACCAAAACCCATATTCAGAATACGGGAAGGATTTTTCTCTTCAACCATGATTCCTCCTGACTACTTGATAAAGGAGACAACAGGCAGGATACCTGTCAGCCAGCTCCTTCCCGGCATAAATTTACTTCTTATCCGGCTCCGCGGGAATATCGATAGCGACCAGTAGCAACCCATTTTACAGGACTGCGCCAAAAGCGCATCGGCGAGAAGACGCAAAGAATCATGGGAGAATTTTGGAATGGACGGACTATCAATCCAGGCGGCTCCATACGGCGCGGGCTCGCCGGCCGCTCGCCCTCGATTACCGGAGGAAGAAGCGAGGGGAAAAATGGATGCTAAAACTGAGGGAGCGCAGGCAATTGCGGAAAATAAAGCGTATCCGGTCTCAGGTTTATGATGAAAGAATAGCAGCAGGGAAAACGCGCCGTCATTTTTGCGTCCTCCACGCCGCATCCGGATCAATCACCGGACGGAGGCCGCCCGGCGGACAAAGAGCCAAGGAGTCATGGGCAGCCGCTTTTACATAACCAGGACTGCACCTATCACAAGGCCAAAAATGACTCGTGCGAGCATGCTGTTCTTCAGCCAGCTATCGACATTCTTCATGAAAATGGAACGGTTCCGTTCAACAGCCTGTGGATCAAGCAGTTCGTCCCACTGCGTATCCGCCGCAGCGCTGTTTTCCTCGGGCTTCCCATACTTGCGCGACAGGATGCCGGACAGGCGCGCCGCTGCCTTCCCGGCGCCGTACAGCGCCACCATGGTAAGAAGAATATAGGGAAATACGATGAAGAATTTTGCTGACTTATCCCCGAATTGCTCCATCAAGGGGAAACCGAACTTGTTCAACGAAATTGCGATTACCCAAAGCAGGGGGAGAAACAGGCAAACCATCAAAACGTGAAAAAGCGATTGTCTCACAGCGTTTCTCCTTTTAATCCGGGTACCCAGGAAAGACTGCACAAAACCGGCTCAACGCGTGATTCGGCAGGATTTCCCCATACATTTCCGCCTGCTAAATGGATCGAATGGTTTTTGTACAATCTGATACCCACGATGTGAAGACTGCCATATCGCCTGTGAAGAAGATGTCACATAGATGTGATTAATTTGTGAAATAAAAGAAATGAAAAAAAGCGGCGGAATGAATAAAAGAGCGGCTATTTGCCGGGAAAACCGCCCTTATCTGAGACGATGAGCAAGAGGTTAAGCAGGCTTCTAACAATAAAACCTGCAACCTGCCGGAACAAATCACTCGGGCAGCAATAGGACCAGATTTTGCAGAAGTCGGCAAACCATGGTATCAAAATCCACCACGATCTATCAGGAGTTGCCGGGAATGGCAGTTCTCCGGGGTTGAGCCTTACCTTTCAGATATATGCAATCAAGCACCCCGCCGCAAGCAACGGGGTATTGACCGCGCTCTTATAATCCGCCACCCTCAGCCAGCCTTTACCCCGAGGGGCGGAAAATTAAACCCACAGAGATTGAAAGCGTCGAACGGCTACGGAAAGAAACTGGCCTCAATATCCGCCACCGGAATTGCCCGAACTGGATTCGCCACCCTGCCCGCTGCCATAGCCGGAACCGCTGTCCAGCTTGTGCCCTCTGTTGGCTTCTTCCTGGTTTCTATCAAAACGATTTTTTCTTTCCGCTTCTTCCCCGCGAGTGGTGCCTTTAGCAAAAGGCTTGCCCGGAGTGACGGGAGGTTGCATGGAATCCACCGGCCTTTGCATCGAATCGCCCTGATTGGGCGTATTGATCTGCGCATGAACCGCGCCGGCAATACCCAGGCCTAGAAAGACGGCGCCGAGAAAGGATCGGGTCGCTTTGCTGTTCAACATGGATTCGTATCTCATGACATCTCCTTTTATCTGCTCAGCAATATCGCTGTGATAAAAGATTACGCTTCGCCGGCCGGCTTTACTGTACGACATCACACAATATCGGCAACGCGCCCAGCGAGGACTTGTTCAGGGCTTCCCTAGCCGCCAAATGTCCGGTCCTGCCTTCTGAACCAGGACAGAGCACTGTCGAAATGCTGCGGTTCGAAATCCGGCCAATATTCATCCCGGACATAAAAATCCGCATATACCGATTGCACCGGCAGAAAACCGCTCAGGCGGCGTCCCCCACCCCATCGCACGATCATATCCAGCCGGGAAACTTCCCGGGATCGCAAGCCACCGTTCCTGAGACCTCCGAGATCCCATTCCCAGCCATAGTTTATGAGCAGATTCACCTTCATGCCCGTACCCTGGCGTTCGCGAAATACCTTCAATCCCTTGGGAAACTGTGCGGAAGTTTCGTCCCCGACAACGAGCAGGGCGGCGCCGCGGCGGGCAATCTCGAAAGCGAATTCGACGGAAGCAGCGGTAAAGGCGATTTTCTGGGAAGTGGGACGCTTGGTGTTGTCCTGGGTAAAGCAGTAAATGGAAGCTTCCACGATGCCTCGTTCCTTGCATATCTCATACAGGGACAGGCCGGGCTCGATACCTTCCGCATACCCGGCCTGCTTTGGAAGGCCCCGAGCCTGGGCCCAGCGGCGATTACCATCGGGAATGAAGCCAATGTGACGCGGAACAGTATTTTTCGCCATTGCCGATCCTTGTCCAAGCGCCGCCCGCAATGCCTGACAGCATGAAAAATCCGGAAGCTATGACGGCCTGGCGTCCTCCGGTACCGTGTCCTCCCCTGCGAGCTGGAACCAGGTTTCCACCACTGCGTCGGGGTTGAGCGACAGGGTTTCGATGCCTTCCTTGACGAGCCACGCTGCCAGATCAGGGTGATCCGACGGACCCTGGCCGCAGATTCCGATGTACTTTTTTGCCTTGCGGCATGCCTGGATTGCCATCTGCAGCAAGGCCCTTACCGCGGGATCGCGTTCATCGAACGATTCCGCTACCAGGCTGGAATCACGATCCAGCCCGAGGGTGAGCTGGGTAAGGTCGTTGGAGCCGATGGAAAAGCCGTCGAAATATTCCAGGAACCGATCCGCCAGCAGGGCATTCGAGGGAATTTCACACATCATGATCAGCCTCAAGCCATTCTCTCCACGCTTGAGACCATGGACTTCGAGCAGCTCCACCACCTGCTTTGCCTCTTCCAGGGTTCTCACAAAGGGGATCATGACCTCGAGATTGGTCAACCCTATTTCGTCCCGAGCATGCTTGAAGGCGCGGCATTCCAGTCCGAAACACTCCCTGAAGCTGTCAGCCACGTAGCGGGAAGCGCCGCGGAAACCCAGCATGGGGTTTTCTTCCCTGGGTTCGTACTGTTGCCCCCCTATGAGGCTGGAATACTCGTTGGATTTGAAATCCGACATGCGGACGATGACAGGTTTGGGGAAAAAAGCCGCTCCGAGGGTTGCGATCCCCTCGGTCAGTTTCTCCACGTAAAAGTTCACGGGATCGCCATAACCCGCCATTTGCCGTTCCACCTGCTGCTTGAGCGGCAATGCGAGATTGGGATAGTCCAGTGCGGCCTTGGGATGCAACCCGATGGCGCGCGCGATGATGAATTCCAGCCGGGCAAGGCCTATCCCGTGATTGGGTATGCGCTGAAAGCTGAATGCCAGCTCGGGATTTCCCACGTTCATCGAGATCTTTACCGGCGGCTTCGGCATGCTCCCCAGCTCGAGGTCGATCACCTCGAATTCCTGGATTCCTTCGTGAACCTTCCCGGTATCCCCGTCCACGCAGGAAACGGTGACACCCTGGCTTTCGGAAAGCAAGGTTGTGGCGTTGCCGCAGCCCACCACCGCCGGAATGCCCAGTTCACGGGCAATGATGGCAGCATGGCAGGTCCGCCCCCCGCGGTTGGTGACGATAGCAGAGGCGCGTTTCATTACCGGCTCCCAATCGGGATCGGTCATGTCGGTCACCAGCACATCCCCTTCCCGCACGCGGGACATTTCATTTGCGTCGAGGATCAGGCGCACCGGGCCTGCGCCGATCTTCTGGCCGATGGCCCGGCCGGAAACGATTACCCTGGATTTCGTCTTCAGCCGATAGCGCCGCAAGGTTTCCACCGCGGCCAGCGCCTGGACCGTTTCGGGCCGCGCCTGCAGGATATATATCTCGCCATCCACCCCATCCTTGCCCCACTCTATATCCATCGGCCGCGCATAATGCCGCTCTATGGCAAGGGCCTGCCGGGCCAGTTCCTCCACGTCGTCATCCGTGATGGAAAACCGTAACCGCTCGGCTTCCCCTACTTCCACCGTTTCCACCGGCCGGCCACCCTCGTAGCGGGCGGCAAATTGCATCTTGATGAGTTTGGAGCCAAGGCTGCGCCTCAGGATTGCGGGCTTTCCCTGCCTTAGCGCCGGCTTGTAGACGTAGAATTCATCCGGGTTCACCGCTCCCTGCACGACTGTTTCGCCAAGGCCGTAGGAAGACGTAATCAACACCACCTGGTCGAAGCCCGACTCCGTATCCAGGGTAAACATCACACCGGAAGCGCCCACGTCGCTTCGCACCATGCGCTGGATTCCCGCGGAAAGCGCCACATCGGAATGCGTGAAACCCTGATGGACGCGATAGGATATGGCGCGGTCGTTGTAGAGGGAAGCAAAAACCTTCCTGACCGCTTTCAGCAAATCTTCCAGCCCCCGGACATTGAGGAAGGTTTCCTGCTGCCCCGCAAATGATGCGTTTGCCAGGTCTTCCGCCGTGGCGGAAGACCGTACCGCCAGGGAAAGCTCCGGATCTCCAGCTTCTTTCACCATCTTGCCGTAAGCGGCGGATAATTCCCGTTCCAGCCGGGGCGGCAAGGGAGTTTCCACGATCCAGCCGCGAATTTGCGACCCGGTTGCCGCCAGCGCCTCGATATCTTCCGTATCCAGGCCGTGCAGCAGCGTTTCGATCCGCTGCCCTAGTCCGGCATGGCCCAGGAAATCGCGATAGGCATCGGCCGTGGTGGCAAATCCGTCAGGGACACGAACCCCTGCCTGAGTCAACTGGCTGATCATTTCTCCCAGCGATGCGTTCTTGCCGCCAACGATTCCCACATCGGCGATGCGCAGCTCCCGGAAGTTCATGACGTATGGCGTATCACCCATTTCTGCTCCGTTGCGCCCAAGTCGCTCCCTGCTTCTATTTCACGCGGTCCATTCCGGCCGTGGCAGGCCCGCCGGGACTCCATCCGGGGACCAGCCATTCGTGCCCGCCTTTCGCGCACCCCATCCTATCCTATGAGACCGCCGCCGCGCCAACGAGGATTTGCTCACCTCTTCCCCATGTGCTACAACGAAGCCATTATTCATTATTGGCAAGTTGAGGCAAATGTCAACCACAGCAAATCCGCCGCACCGCACTGCCTTTTTTGTTTCCGATCGCACGGGCATCACCATGGAAATGCTGGGACGCAGCCTCCTGAGGCAGTTTGATAACCTGCAGTTCAACGAAATCACCATCCCCTATATCGATACTCCGGATAAGGCCGCGGCTGCCGTGAGCGAGATCAACGAGCGCGCTGCCGCGGATGGCGTCCGCCCACTGTTGTTGAGCACCTTTGCAAATCCCTCGATCCGCGCAGCGCTCAACTCCGCCAATGCATTTCACCTGGACTGCTTCGGCTCCCTCATTGCGCCGCTCGAAGCCGAGCTTGGCGTGACCCCTTCGCCTGCCATGGGGCACTCTCACCGGATCGGCGACACTGCCGACCAACGGCGGCGCATCGATGCGATAAGATTCACCCTGGATCATGACGACGGGATTTCCAGGAAAAACTGGGCACAGGCCGACATCATTCTCGTCGGCGTATCGCGTAGCGGCAAGACTCCTACTTGCCTTTACCTTGCTCTTCAGTATGGCGTCTGCGCCGGAAACTATCCACTGGTCCCGGAAGATTTCGCCAGAGCGGGATTGCCCGAACAGCTCGAGAACCTGGGGGGGAAGCTGTTCGGATTCAATATCCATCCCGAGCGCCTGCATCAGATACGCAGCGAGCGCAAGCCGGGCAGCCGATACGCGTCGCTCGACAATTGCCAGCAAGAAGTGCGCCAAGCTGAAGCGCTGATGAAGCGGGAAGGAATACCCTATCTGGATGCAACCAATAAATCCATCGAGGAAATGGCCATAGCGGTATTGCATCACGCGAAGCTGCAGCGAAAGATCTATTAGCGCAGACATAACCCGGGCGCCGTGCCAGGCGCCACGGACAAAAGACTTCAATGCACCTCGGCGCCCCTCAACTCGCCGCCGCCCAACTTGCGCCATCCTCGTAGCGGTATTTGGCCAGCAGCAGCTTGACATCGCCGTCTTCCAGAACCTCGCTGGCGGATTCCCGCAGGGGCTCATCATCCGGATACAGGTCGGAAAATGCGATGATGGCCATGGCTGCCAGTTCCCATTCCTTTCTCCCGGAATCGCCGTAACTTCCATCCTTGAATTCGGAGCTGGCATAGACCGATCGGGGACGATCCACTTTTATGCTCATCCGGTACAGCACATAGCCTACCGCAAGCATCAGCCCTCCCGCCGCGAAAAGTTCCTTGAAGATATAGACGGCGCTGAAGAAAAAAGCCGTCAGGTAGAGGATTACGCTGTCGCGCCGTTTTTTCCAGGAAGTGGTGGAGGTCGCCAGGGCCATCCAGTATTTCACGATATACGCCGTCAGATCCTCGGCGTTGTTCCATTTGGGAACCAGGATTCTCGTTATCGTCGCGGGCGGAATGCCCGAGCGCTCGATCAGCGCCTGCGGCGCAACCACAAGGGCATACAACGCCGGCAAAACTGCTCCCCAATATATCGCGAGCGCCTGGTTCAGCGAGAATGAAGCATAAATGGCAAGGGCATTGACGACGAACAGCATGCAGCGCTTTCCTTTTCCTTCCGTCCTTAATAAGTGGGTGCGGCACTATTCATGAATCCGGGGGAAACCATCGCCAATTGCGTATTTCCGGCATATCCTCCCCATGGCGCACGATATACTGCTTGTGTTCCGTCAGCTTGTCGCGCATTTTCTGCTTGAGGCCGGCCGCCCTGTAGCCGAGTTTCGGCACGCGATCAACCACATCCATTACCAGGTGAAAGCGATCGAGGTCATTGAGCACGGTCATGTCGAACGGCGTGGTCGTGGTGCCCTCTTCCTTGTAGCCGCGCACGTGGAGATTCTCATGGTTGGTGCGCCGGTATGTCAGGCGATGGATAAGCCAGGGATACCCGTGGTAAGCGAAGATAATGGGCTTGCTTGGGGTAAAAAGCGTATCGAAGTCGCGATCGGACAGCCCGTGGGGATGCTCCTCCCTGGGTTGCAATGTCATCAGATCGACGACGTTGATCACGCGCATTTTGATCGCGGGCGCATGACGCCGCAATATGTCCACGGCAGCCAGCAATTCGAGCGTCGGCACGTCACCCGCGCACGCGAGCACTACGTCGGTATCGCCATCCTGATCGTTGCTCGCCCAGTCCCAGATGCCAATGCCGGCAGTGCTGTGCTTGATTGCCGCGTCCATGTCGAGCCACTGCAGGGCCGGCTGCTTCCCCGCCACGATCACATTGATGAAATTCCGGGAACGCAGGCATTTGTCGGCAATAAAGAGCAATGTGTTGGCGTCGGGCGGCAGATAAACCCGAATGATGTCGGCTTTCTTGTTTACCACCAGATCGATAAAACCGGGATCCTGGTGCGAAAAACCGTTGTGGTCCTGGCGCCATACATGCGATGTCAGCAGGTAATTCAGCGATGCGATCGGACTGCGCCACGGGATCTCCCTTGTGGTGACCTTGAGCCACTTGGCATGCTGGTTCAGCATCGAATCGACGATATGGATAAATGCTTCGTAGCATGAAAAGAGCCCATGGCGCCCCGTAAGCAGATATCCTTCCAGCCAGCCCTGGCATGTGTGTTCGGAAAGTATTTCCATCACCTCTCCGTCCGCAGCCAGGTGCTCATCCTCGGGCAATATCGGCGCCAGCCAGGTTCGGCCCGTTGCTTCGAACAAGGCATCGAGCCGGTTGGAGCTGGTTTCATCCGGCGCCATTACGCGGAAATTCCTGCTGTCACGATTGAGCTTCATGACGTCCCGCAGCAGCTTCCCCATTTCCCGCGTAGCTTCGCCCACCGAGATTCCCGGTGCGGAGACTGCAACCGCATAGTTGCGGAAATCTGGCATTTCCAGATCCTTGAGCAGCCGTCCGCCATTGGCATGGGGATTTGCTCCCATGCGGCGATCCCCTTTGGGCGCGAGGTTCGCCAGTTCCGGCAGCAGGTCCCCTTCCGCATCGAACAGCTCTTCCGGTTTATAACTCTTCATCCAGTTTTCCAGCAGCCGCAGATGCTGCGGGTTTGAACCGATTCCGGCAAGGGGCACCTGGTGCGAACGCCAGTAACCTTCGGTTTTTTTTCCATCCACTTCCTCGGGCCCGGTCCAGCCCTTGGGGCTGCGCAGCACGACCACGGGCCATCGCGGGTAAGTCCCGGTGCCGCCGGTTGCGCTCACATCCGGCGCCACAGCCCGGGCTGCCCTCTGGATCGCCCGGATCCTGCCGATTACGCTATCCAGCGTGGCTGCCATCTTCTGGTGCATCAGTTCGGGATCAGCTCCCTCGACAAAATAGGGGTCATAGCCGTAACCCTTGAGCAAGTCTTCCAGCTCTTCGTGGCTGATGCGGGCGAGCACCGTCGGGCCCGCGATCTTGTAGCCGTTCAGGTGCAGAATGGGCAGCACTGCGCCATCCCGGGCAGGATCGAGAAACTTGTTTGAATGCCACGAGGCGGCGAGCGGACCGGTTTCCGCTTCCCCGTCTCCAATTATGCAGGCGACGATGAGATCGGGATTATCGAAGGCGGCGCCAAACGCATGCGATAGGGCATAACCCAGCTCTCCGCCTTCATGAATCGAGCCCGGCGTCTCCGGCGCCACATGGCTGGGTATCCCGCCTGGAAACGAAAATTGCTTGAAAAGCCGCTGCATCCCGATCGCATCCCGCGGAATGTGAGGGTAGAACTCGCTATAAGTCCCCTCCAGCCAGGTGTTGGCAACCATTGCCGGTCCGCCATGGCCCGGGCCGGCGATATAAATCATGTTCAAGGCATTTTTTTTGATGATCCGGTTGAGATGGGCATAAATGAAGTTGAGCCCCGGTGTCGTTCCCCAATGCCCCAGCAGGCGCGGCTTGACGTCATCGAGCGCAAGCGGCCTCCTGAGCAGCGGATTGTCGAGAAGATAGATCTGGCCTACGGAGAGATAATTTGCTGCCCGCCAATAACGCTGGATCCGGTCCAGCTCATCCGGGGAAAGCGGCTGTTCGTTTTCAGCCAGCGTTTGAGTGTCCGTCATCCAATCCTCCAAAAATCCCGTTCTCCGCTGTTTGCAGCACGGCTACCGCTTCACGCGCTAAAAGCTCAGCTTCATCCACTGGTATAACCCAAACCTCGATATCGGCGGCAGCAGTACTGACGCACAAGGGCCCGTCTGCGCGCTTGTTTTGTTCATGGTCGATCCCGATCCCGCACCATTCCATGCCACTCAGGATTCTTTCACGGATGGCAGGCAGATTCTCCCCCACGCCGCCGCCAAAAATTACCGCGTTTGCACCTCCTAATACCGCAAGGTACGCGCCAAGATATTTGCGCGCACGGTAGCAGTATATTTCCACCGCCAGTTGCGCAAGTTCATCTTCGGACTCGAGCAGTGCACGCATATCGGCACTCGCGCCTGAGATACCCAGCAGGCCCGACTGCTCGTTCAGCATCCGGTCCAGTTGCGCCGGTGTCAAACCTTCCTGACGCTGCAGAAATGTGATGAGTCCAGGGTCGACATCTCCCGAACGCGTCGCCATCATCAATCCTTCCAAGGGCGAAAACCCCATCGACGTATCGCGCGGCAGCCCGTTATCGATCGCGGCAATCGAACAACCGGAGCCAAGCTGCATGGAGACAACTTTCCCTCCGCCCGCAATCTCCGGCCGTAACGATTGCCACTTCTGCCACATGGCCTGGTGCGCCAGTCCGTGGAAGCCATAGCGGCGCACCCGATATTTTTGCGACAAAGCATGTGGAATGGGATAGATCTTCGCCACTGGGGGCAGATCGGCGAAGAACGCGGTGTCAAATACGGCAACCTGACGAACATCTCCACCCCATACCTCGCGGATCGCACGTATCCAGTGCAATGAAACCGGATTGTGCAAGGGCGCGAGTTGCCCCAGCCGATCAATTTCTGCTTCAACCTTCCGGTCGAGCAAGCGGGAGGTATCGAGTATTTCCCCACCATGAACCACACGGTGCGCGGAAACATCCACATGCGCGATTCCATGGGTCTGCATGAACGTGGCAAGCACATCCTTCGCAGATAAGGCACGGGCGCCAACCCCGTAACGCTCATTCGCCAGCTCGGAAATCGCGTTGTCCTCGCGTGCGAATGCCGCAAGGCGCACGGATGAGCTGCCGGTATTGACAGTCAGAATGATCTCGGAAGGGCTGCTGGAAGGATCTGGCATTGGCGTTCTTTCAGATTATCCCGCTGCCATTGTCACCGCTATAGATGACAGCGCCAGTGTGGTGAATCGTAAATCCATTGCATAAAAAGCCCGTGCCATTCCGGGCGCCGCAATCCAGCGCTTTTTCAGGTTACTGGATTGCGGTCTTCGCGGAAATGATCCAGGCATTTATTCGACGTATTTCCGGTTCAGGATACTAATGCTTCCCATTGCCGATACTGCGGACAAATGGACTCGAATCGCAAATTTTATAAGCGCACTGCGAAAATAGACGCGCTCTCGCGCCGAGTCTGTACGTTGCCGATCATAGGCGTAGCCATCCGTCTATCTCTGGCATCAGAAAAAAGATTTTCCTATCCCCCGAAATCATGACCGGTGCCGTAGTACTTGACATGTGCCTGGCACCGACAATCGCCATAAAGCCTATACTACCCTATGGACACCCTATGGAAATTCTTGAAAAACCGTCTTCAGGCGATGCTGGAAGAAAAGAGATCATCCACTTTTTTACATCCGCTTTTTTACGTTTGCCCGATCGATAAACGACAAGACCAGCTGGAGGCAGAATGTTTTTTGAAGATCGTATGGCGGCAGCCAAACAGCTTGCTGCGGCGCTATCCGAATACCGCGGCAAGCAACCGCTGGTTCTCGCGATTCCCAGGGGCGCGGTACCCATGGCAAAGGTTATTGCCGACGAATTGGATGGCGATCTGGACGTGGTGCTCGTACATAAATTGCGCGCGCCCCGCCACCCCGAATTCGCCATCGGTTCAGTGGACGAAAGCGGCTGGATTTATCTCGCGGACTACGCTTCCAGCGTTGGCGCGACCCAGCAATATATCGATGCCGAAGTTTCCGCCCAGCTCGAGGTGATGCGTCAGCGGCGTGCCCAGTACACGCCGGTGCGCCCACCCATCGACCCGGCCTCACGCGTGGCCATCGTGGTGGACGATGGGCTCGCAACCGGCTCAACCATGATCTCCGCACTGCATGCCATCAGGGCAAAAAATCCAAGGGAGCTGGTCTGCGCCGTGCCGGTAGCCTCATCCGATGCACTGAAAAAAGTGGAGGCTAATGCAGATCGCGTGGTCTGTCTGTCGGTTCCGGCCCACTTCCAGGCGGTAGGACAATTTTATGGAGAATTTCCTCAAGTAGACGATGAAGAAGTCATCGCCATCCTTGCCGGTTCCACCCATCCCCAAGCTGGTTAGGTCTGCATGAAAAGATCTGCCGTGAACATAGTTTATGTCGTGGTGACTTCGACTGCGCTCATTCAAGTGGGCTGCCGGTCCGAAACCGCACAAAGCGGTACAATAGAACTTTCAGTTTCAGAAACCCGGTAACGCTTATCGCCGCGCAGGATTTCACCGCTTGATGTCGATGTGTCCAGAAACTCAAAATACCCGCGCTTATCCGCAACATGCCCCTGCTCGCCCGCACGGCGGATAGTTCACATCAATCATGCTGGAGCTGAGGAATATCGATAAGGCCTACGCCGGCGGGCGGCAGGTACTGACCAGCTTATCCTACCTGCTTCAGCCGGGTGAGTATGTAGCGATAATGGGCGAGTCCGGCGTGGGCAAATCGACACTGCTGAACCTGATTGCGGGTCTCGATTCACCCGATCGCGGCGAAATTCTGATTAACGGCACCGCCATATCCTCGTTGAGCGACAACGCCGCAACCAGGCTCAGGCGCAAGGAATTTGGCTTCGTATTCCAGGCGTTTCACATCCTGCCGCATTTGACGCTGCGCCAGAACGTCGCGCTGCCCTTGCTGCTGAACGACGCCGCGGTGAAGCATGCCGAAGAACGCGCTGAACGGATGCTGGGCGCGGTGGGATTGCCGGGCAGGGCCGGGGATTTTCCCCGGCAGCTGTCCGGCGGTGAACTGCAGCGCGTCGCCATCGCCCGCGCACTGGTGCATCGCCCGGCATTGATCCTGGCGGACGAACCGACCGGTAATCTCGATCCTGATACCGCGCATGAAATCCTGATGCTGATACGGCAGGAAATCAAGGAAAATGGCGCTTCCGGTATCCTCGTCACGCATTCGCATGCAGCGGCGGCTACTGCCGACCGGACGCTGCTGCTGACGAAAGAAGGACTCAGTCCCGCGGCGCAGCGGATAAAATGACAAACGCATGACGGCCTCGTCGAGCAGAAGTACCCTGGGTCTCTGGCTGTTATCGGGCGAATGGCGGGCCCATCGGCTGCAGATAGCCGTAGCCATCTGCGCAATTGCTCTCGGAGTAGCGCTCGGGTTTGCCGTACATCTGATCAACGCGGCCGCTTTCAACGAATTCTCCGCGGCTGCCCGCAGCCTTTCCGGTCAATCCGACCTGCAAGTGCGCGGGGTCCAGTCCACATTCGACGAGTCCCTCTATCCGCTCTTGGCCCAACGGCCGGAGATCGAGCTCGCCAACCCGGTATTGGAACTCGACGTCGCCATCCCCGGCAACTCCGGTGACCGCAGAAACGCGACGCTGAAGATACTCGGACTGGATATTTTTCGGGCTGCGATCATCTCTCCCGATGTCATCGGCATTCCGGATGAAGACCGGCTATTCGATATGCTGGAGGATGATGCTATTTTCCTTTCGCCAGCGGCAATGGGATGGCTGAAGGTAAAGCGGGGAGACACGCTCCAGTTGCGTGTGGGAACGCAAGCCATCAAGCTTCGGGTGGCCGGCGGCCTGGTGCGGACACGGGCGGGGCAGAGACTGGGAGTAATGGATATCGGCGCAGCACAATGGCGCTTCCAGCGTCTCGGCCAGTTGTCGCGTATCGAACTTAAACTGGTCCGCGGCATCGACCACGACCGTTTCAAGACCGCGCTCGCCCGGGACCTGGGCGAGCGATACCTCGTTACCGAAACCGCGGACCAGGAAGCGCGCGTCGCAAACATGTCGCGTGCCTACCGTGTCAACCTCAATATGCTGGCCCTGGTGGCCCTGTTCACCGGCGCATTCCTCGTTTTTTCCACGCAGGCGCTGTCAATCGTACGGCGCCGAAGCCAGTTTGCGCTGCTGCGGGTGATCGGATGGACACGACAGCAGCTTTTGAGGCAGATCCTGCTGGAAGGCGCCCTCCTCGGATCCCTGGGGTCCCTGCTCGGCCTCGGGCTGGGTTATCTGGCCGCCGCCGGAGCGATATATGTTTTTGGTGGAGATCTGGGAAGCGGGTTCTTCTCCGGCGTAAAACCCCGGCTGCATTTCGATTCGCTCGCGGCTTCCGTCTTTTTCCTGCTGGGACTCGCCGTCACTCTGCTCGGAAGCGCCGCGCCCGCCGCGGAAGCGGCGAAAGCAAAGCCCGCCGTGGCACTCAAGCCCGGCAGCGAGGATACCGCGCTCTCCAGGCTCGCCAATCCGTGGCCGGCCCTTACCTGCCTTGGATTGGGGGCGCTGTTCGCAGGATTGCCGCCGGTTTTTGAATTACCGGTGTTCGGCTATCTGGCCATAGCGCTGCTATTGATTGGCGGCATCGCGCTCATGCCGCGCCTTTCCGCATCGATTTTCTCCATGCTGCTTTCCATGATGCGCCGCATGTCAGGGACGCTACCCGCGCTCGCCCTGGCACGGCTGGCGAATGCGCCGAACCAGGCCGCCATCGCCCTGGGAGGTATCGTGTCCAGCTTCAGCCTGGTGGTCGCCATGGCCATCATGGTCGCCAGCTTTCGCGTATCGGTCGACGATTGGCTAAGGCATATCCTCCCAGCGGACTTATACGTTCAAACCACGGCGGCAGGCGATGCGCGCGGCCTTTACCCGGAAGAAATGAAGTCGATCGCAGCCGCTCCCGGCGTATCGCGCATCGATTTCTTTCGTTCATCCCAGATCATGCTCGACCCGGCGCGGCCGGCTGTAGCCTTGACAGCCCGCCCTATAGACCTGACCGACCCTGCGAGCATATTGCCGCTGACTGCCGATGTGATGGAGCCTTCCCTACTCCCGGAGGACGCGATTCCCATCTGGGTATCGGAAGCGATGGTGGACTTGTATGGATTCAAGGCCGGAACGCGGGTAGATCTGCCCTTGGGAGCCCCGGGACCAGCTCCATCATCGGGCCGCACTCCGCCTGCCTTCATCGTTGCTGGTGTGTGGCGCGACTATGGGAGGCAGTTCGGCGCCATACAGATGCGGCTTTCAGACTATCGCGCGCTGACGGGAGACCAGAAAGTCAACGATGCCGCGCTGTGGCTGGAATCCGGAGTCAAGCCGGAGCAGGTGATCACCTGGTTGAAACGCCTTCCCTTCGGGGAAGCGCTGGAGTTTTCCACGCCTGGCGAAATACGCACGTTGAGCCTGAATATTTTCGACCGCAGCTTCGCCGTGACCTATCTCCTGGAAGGGGTAGCGATCATCATCGGGCTGTCGGGAGTGGCCGCGAGCTTCTCCGCACAAACGCTGGCACGGGCCAGGGAATTTGGCATCTTGCGCCATATAGGCATGACGCGGGGTCAAATTCTCGGTATGCTGGGCATGGAGGGCGCCTGCCTTACCGCCCTCGGCATCATGTTCGGATCGATGATCGGCTGGTGCATCAGCCTGATCCTGGTGTTCATAGTGAACCCGCAATCGTTCCACTGGACGATGCAGATGAGCTTGCCGTGGAGGGGGCTGGCGGCGGTCGCCCTGACATTGCTGGCCCTGGCGTCGCTGACGGCCTTGATGTCCGGCCGGCATGCGGTTTCCGGCAAGGCGGTGCGTGCAGTAAGGGAGGATTGGTAATGCCATCACCAGATCGTGAATTGATTTCCAATAGCCATCTTGGACGCGCAGGCCGGAAACATGCGGCTGGAAGAAAGGTGTTCCTGCCGCTGTCTCTGTCACTGGCTTTCATTACCACTGCGTGCGCCGCATCGCCGGATGAGCCATCTCGCGTCCTGCCGAAGTTTTCTGCCGTCGTGCCAGGGGTCGCCCTGTCATTTCCTCGCGATTTTGGCGCTCACCCCACCTTTCGAACCGAATGGTGGTACGTGACGGGGTGGCTGGAAACGCCGGAAAAAAAACCGCTTGGATTCCAGGTCACGTTTTTTCGCGCAGCCACCGGCCTCGACACGAGCAACCCCAGCCGTTTTGCACCGAATCAGCTCATCATTGCCCATGCGGCTCTATCCGACCCCGCGATCGGGAAACTCCAGCATGACCAGAAAAGCGCCCGCGACGGATTTGGCCTGGCTTATACCAAGGTCGGCAATACGGACGTAAGGCTGGACGACTGGACGATGCTGCGCGAAGAAAACGGCCGCTACCAGACCAGCATAAACTCCCGGGACTTCTCGCTGCACCTGTCGCTCACGCCCACGCAACCACCGATGAAACAGGGAGAAAACGGTTTTTCCCGCAAAGGACCACAACCGGAGCAGGCGAGCTACTACTACAGTGAACCCCACCTCGAGGTGGCGGGGACAATCGTGCGCGACGGCAAGTCCATTGCCATCAGCGGCAATGCGTGGCTCGACCACGAGTGGTCCACCGCCTATCTCGACCCGGATGCGGACGGATGGGACTGGGTTGGAGTCAATCTCGATGACGGATCGGCCCTGATGGCTTTTCAGATTCGTGGCAAGGACGGCTGCAAGATATGGGCTTACGCCGGCCTACGCGATCGATCCGGAAAAATGACGCTTTTCACGCCGCAGGAGGTGAACTTCGAACCGCAGCGCACCTGGCGTTCACCGCGAACGGGCGCCACCTACCCCGTGGCGATGCGAATCAGAACCGGCACGACCGAATGGCTGCTCACCCCGTTGCAAGACGATCAGGAACTCGATTCGCGCGAATCGGTCGGCGCGGTTTACTGGGAGGGGGCGGTAACGGTGACCCGCGACGGAGCGCCTGCGGGACGCGGCTATTTCGAAATGACCGGCTATGTGAAGCCGCTCAAGCTATGAATACGAATACAGGCTTGGGAATTGCGGAGCAATGACGGCTCGGTTATCGCCCTGCGGATGCCGGAAGCAGTGACTCGATCAAATACACACGCTTCTCTTTTTTGACCGACACAACTTCCCCGATTCTGACGTTCATCCGGCATCATTCTGGCTCTTCCATTTCGCGTAACACTCCAATCCGCAGAAATGCAGCACATAATCGACTGCTTCTTCGCTTAACACCTCTGATACCGGAATTTCTTTGAAACACACGATGCAGGGGATCATCTCGGGATCGGATGGCTGCTCCGGCTCACGCATTCCAAACCTCCTCTTTTTTCAGCTTTTGCTGTCACTTGCCGTTCCAGGAAACGTAAGCCAGGGTGGAATGTTCCGCCAGCCCGGCCACCTGTACGGCCATTGTCTCAAGCGATGGAACGAGGAGCGCGGGATAGATGCCCAATCCTATCAGCAACCCTGTCAGTGCAGCCAGCGTGATGCTTTCCGCCAGGGAAGCCGGCACCGGAGGTGATATTTCTTTGCCATGGTCTGCGTTCGAGTCGCTCGAGAACATCGCGGCAATGATCCGCAGGTAATAATACAGGCTGATCGCGCTGCCAACCACCAGGACGATGACCGGCAGCCATAATGAAGCGCTGATTGCGGCCGCCAGCACGTAAAACTTGCCGATGAAACCCATGGTCAGCGGAATGCCCGCAAGCGACAATAGCATGGCAGTGAATACTCCGGCCAGCCATGGCCTGTGCCAGAACAGACCGGCATAATCAGCGAGCGAACCGCTGTCCTGTTCCGGAACCCCTCGGGACAATACGGCAACCACGCCAAAAGCGCCCAGCATGGTTACAAAATAAGCGGCGAGATAATAAGCCACCGCCTCAGCCGCCATTGCCCCGAAAGCCAGGAAGCCGACCAGCAGGTAGCCAAGTTGTGCGATCGATGAATAGGCAAGGATCCGCTTGACATTATCCTGCAACAGGGCGAGCAGGTTGCCAACAAGGATCGTCGTGACGGCAACCAGGCTCAATGCGAATGTGATCGGCTGCGACTGGTGCGCGCCTGCCATGAGGAAATAGCGCAGCAGCAGGGCAAGCATGGCGCCCTTTGAAACGGTGGCGATAAATGCGGTAATCGGCGCAGGCGCACCCTCATATATATCCGGGGTCCACATGTGAAAAGGCACCAGCGCCAGCTTGAATGCGACACCGGAGACAATCAGCGCGAGCCCCGCCAGTCCGTAGAGCTCCAGCGCCTGATGCGGGGCAGCAAGCATTGTTCCGATTTTCGCAAACTGCATCGTTCCGAGCTGTGCGTAGACCAGCGCCATGCCAAACAAAAGCAATCCGGATGAGAACCCCGCGAGGATCAGGTATTTAATTCCCGCTTCGAGAGGCCGCTCCGTGAAGCGCGGATAGGCGATCAATGCAAACAGTGAAATGCTGAGCAATTCCAGACCCAGCAGAAACGAGGCAAAATGGCTGCTCGCTACCAGAATTCCGCCTCCGAGCGCAGCCAGCAGCAGCAGGATGTAAAGCGCTTCATGGCGGCTTTCAGAGCCGCCGAAGTAGCGATAGCACAGTACTGCGACGACAAAGGTTGCGGCGAAGATGAGCCCGATAAAAAACAGCGCATAGGTATCGAGGATCAGCAGAGCCGTGATCTGGCGGGACCCGATGCCCTGGGGCAGAAACAGTGATGCAAATGACAGAACCAGCCCCGCGAGCGTCAACATCATGACCGGTCGGGGATGACGGCAAAAGGCTGCGGCCAGCATCACCACTATCGCAGACCCGGAAAGGAGGATGAGCGGGGATAGGGCCATGAAGTCCGGGTGTAGCGCGGAGGGTGGCGGGTTCATTCCGCGTTCCCCTCGCGATCAGCGACAGCAATCGCAGGCGGACGGCTTGCTATATCCGGCGCGGCATCGAGTACCGGTTGCGGGTAAAGCCCCAGCCATAGCGTAATGGCCGCCATTGAATACAAGGTCGCCATTTCTCGGCCTGACAGATCAGGTAATTGCCAATCATGCTTATTCTCACCATGAAAGGTTTTCTGCACCAGCGCAAGCGCATACACGACACTGGCGACAAATGCCACCGCCGCGACGGACGCCAGTACGCTGTTGACGCGGTATAATCCCATCAATATCAGGAATTCCCCGACGAAATTACCCATTCCTGGCAGCCCAAGCGTGGCAATGGCAAAAAACAGTCCCATTGCCGCCAGGCGCGGCATGACGCTCCACAGGCCTTCAAAGCGGCGCATGTCGCGTGTGTGGGTCCGATCCTGCAAAATGCCTGCGATTACAAACAGCGCTCCCGTGCTGATACCGTGCGCGATCATCTGCATCACGGCTCCTCCAAGCGACCAGGGATTCCAGGCGAATATCCCGAGCACCACAAAGCCCAGGTGACTCACGCTGGTGTAGGCCACCAGGCGTTTCAAATCCGTCTGGGCGAACGCCAGGAAAGCGCCGTAGAGAACTCCGGTTGCTCCCAACGCGATCGCCACCGGCGCAAATTGCAGCGCGGCATCGGGAAACAACGGGACAACGAAGCGCAGCAGTCCGTACGCGCCGGTTTTCAGCAATACCCCTGCAAGAATTACGCTTCCCGCTGTCGGCGCCTCGGTATGTGCGTCCGGCAGCCAGACGTGTAACGGCACGATTGGGGTCTTGACTGCGAACGCAATGAAAAAACCGAGCATGATCCATAACCCTGTAGAGGGAGACATGGCGGTATTCAACAGCTCGAAATAATCGAATGTCAGGACTCCAGTACTGCGGTAGTGGACGAATACCAGCGCAAGAATCGCCACCAGCATGAACAGGCCGCTCCCCTCGGCAAAAATGAAGAACTTGATCGATGCATACCGCCGATTCTCATGACCCCAGATCGCGATCAGGAAATACATCGGCACCAGCATCAGCTCCCAGAAGAAGAAAAACAGAAACAGGTCCAGCGCAAGGAATACCCCGATTGCCCCTGCCAGAGTCCATAGCAGGTTGAAGTAAAAGAAACCGGCACGCTCCTGGATCTCCGTCCACGAACATGCCACCGATACCATCCCCAGAAAAGCAGTCAGCATGACCAGGATGAGGCTTGTTTCATCCATGGCCAGATGAAAGCTCACGCCGAAACGCGGTATCCACTCCGCCCTGGTCTCGGCAAACCACCCCCCGTGAGCGGGAAGAGCCATGGCGCTGGCAAATTGCAGCCAAAGCCATATCGTCAAAACCAGTTCGATGCCCACCGTAGCCAGTGCAACCCACTTTGCAGAGCCCGGATACCACCGATTCGCCATCCATGCCAGCATACCGCCGGCTACAAGGATGAAAATTAATGCGGAGAGAATCATGCGAATATCCCGATGAATAGAATACCGATCGACCCGGTGGCGATCGCCGCCGCGTAGCGGCGCACCTGTCCGCTTTGCGTTGCGCTCAAGGCGCGATGGAGAAACAGGCAAAGTCCGGCCAGGCCATTGTAGATAGTGTTGATTACATCGTGAGGATCGACCTTCTGCAGCCACCTGAGCATGCATGAAAGCGCCATCTTGTAGATATTGTCGATCACGTCACGCCGATCCGCATGCGCAAGCCAGAGATAGGGCCGCACGAACAAGAACTCATAGAAACGGTCGAAACCCCAGCCAGACTGCCAGAATTCCCGGATTCTTGCGAATGCCGGGATCAGCATCATTCCCTGGAGAAAGGCGGGATATCTCAAAAACAACAGGTACGCCAATGCGATGCCGCCAAGAGAGGCAGCAATTGCGAGCAGCTCCAGTATGGTTTCGTCATTTTTTTCGCCATGAACGGCCTGAGCCGGTGGCAAGGCATGCTGAACAAAGCTGGAAAACAGCGTTAAATTGCCGAGAAAAGGTGGAGTTTCAATCCATCCGCCAACCAGAGAGAATGCGGCAAGCACTATAAGCGGTAGAGTTATGCGCAGCCCTGGCCGCGCGGTTCCGGGAGGCATAGCAGTCCTCGCTTCGCCAAAAAAGACGAGAAACACCACGCGAAAGATATAAAGGCCAGTCAATATTGCACCCCCCCACCCCGCGGCCCATAACCATGGATTTCCTCCTGCTGACGACCAGGCCCGCCAGAGAATCAGGTCCTTGCTGTAGAAGCCTGCAGTAACAAGTGGCAGCGCCGCGAGCGATGCGCTGCCAATCAGAAAAGTCCAGAATACGATGGGAAGTTTTTTCCTCAGCGCGCCCATCCGGAAGATATTGTGTTCCTCGTGCAGGCTCATGATGACCACGCCCGCGCTCAGGAACAGCAAGGCCTTGAAGAAAGCGTGCGTCACCAGGTGAAAAATGGCCGCTGACCATGCGCCTACTCCAAGAGCCAGGAACATATAACCGATCTGGCTGATGGTCGAATAGGCCAGCACCCGCTTGATGTCGGTTTGAACGAGCGCGCTGAATCCCGCCAGCAGCAGGGTAAGGGCGCCGATCACCGCTACCGCATGCTGCACCACTGGCGCGAGCGTAAAGAGCACATGCGTGCGGGCAATCAGATAAACGCCTGCCGTTACCATGGTTGCAGCATGCATCAGCGCGCTCACCGGCGTAGGTCCGGCCATTGCATCGGGCAGCCAGGTCTGTAATGGAAGCTGCGCGGATTTGCCCGCCGCACCGGCAAGCAGAAGTGCCGCGGTAAGGATGGCGAGTCCTTCCCCCTCCGGCCATTGCTGGCCGGCACACTGCATCAGCGGCTGGATATCGAGGGTTCCCAGATGGGTGAACAGCAGGAAAAGGCCGATCGCCATGGCGGTATCGCCGATCCGGGTTACGATAAACGCTTTGCGCGCGGCGCGTCCGTTGGCAGGATCCCGATACCAGAATCCGATCAGCAGATAGCTGCAAAGCCCCACCCCTTCCCAACCCAGATAAAGAAACAGAAGATTGTCGGCAAGTATCAGGATGCACATCGAACCGACGAAGAGATTCATATAGGCGAAAAAGCGCGCATAGTCCTCATCGCCGCTCATGAATTCCGTGGAATAAAGGTGTATCAGAAAACTGATGAGAGTCACCACCAGGACCATCACCAGTGATAATGCGTCAAGATAAAAGCCGATCCCTGGCGAGAAACCGGCCACGGCGATCCAGCTCCATGCTTCCTGCCGGAAAACAAAGCCCGGCGGTGGTGCAGCGATGAAATCCATCCCGATCAGGATGGCAATGAGTGCCGAGAGAGCCGTCGAGCTCGTCCCAATTACCGCAATGCTGCGATGCCCCAGATATTTTCCACCGAGCGCCAGCACCAGGAAACCGGCCAGGGGCAGCGTGGGAATAAGCCAGAGCAGGGACAGCATGTTACCCCCGCATCTTGCTCACCGCGTCGGCATCCAGGGTCTGGAAGCGGCGATAGAGCAACAGCAGCAATGCGAGGCCGACCGAAACTTCCGCCGCTGCCACCGCAAGGATAAAGATGAGCATCACCTGCCCATCGGCCTGCTCCCAGCGTGCACCGGCAACCACAAAGGCAAGTCCGGCCGCATTAAGCATGATTTCGATCGACATCAGGATGAAAACGAGATTGCGCCGGGCCAGGATGCCGATCATTCCCAGCGCGAACAGGATTGCTGCAAGCACCAGCCCATGATGCATCGGGATCGCGGCAATGGCTTCAACCGTTCTCATGGCCACGCTCTTCCTCGTGCCCGGTTTCGATGCCCGCCTGATTCCAGCCCAGGTGGCATGCTCCCACCAAACCCGCCAGGAGCAGCAGCGAAGCCAGCTCGACGCCGAGAAGATAGGGCCCGAAGAGAGCGATGCCGACCTCCTTCGCAGTCACCGCGGCCGTGCCCCAGGGCGTATCGCCGCCTTGCGCGAAAATATACGCCAGTTCGGCCAGCAGCAGGGCGGCCAGAACGCCCGGACCCGTCCAGATGCCTGGATTCAGCCAGCCCTGCTCTCTCGCGGCGGCAGCCTTTCCCAGGTTGAGCATCATCATCACGAACACGAACAGCACCATGATCGCTCCGGCGTAGATGATGATTTCCAGCGCTGCCGCAAAGGGTGCGCCCAGCACGAAAAATACGATAGCCACCGCAAGCAGCGAAACGATCAGGTAGAGCAACGCATGCGTCGCGTTGGAAACCGTGATGACCATCAGCGTGGCGGCAATGGCAATCGCCGCTGACAGGTAGAACGTGATTTCCATGAACGCCTCCTCTGCATCGGATACGGTTTCGGGATTCAGGGCAGCAGACTGTGCGGATCCACCGGGGGCTTTTCGTTCTCGGCTTCGCCCTTGTTCTTGCTCCCTATGGCGAGTCCCGCCACCCGATAAAAGTTATAGTCTGGATACTTGCCGGGTCCATCGATCAGCAGATCCTCTTTTTCGTACACCAGGTTTTTCCGGTCGTATTCGCCTATTTCGAAATCCGGGGTGAGCTGGATGGCATCGGTGGGACACGCTTCCTCGCAGTAGCCGCAAAAAATGCAGCGGGAAAAATTGATGCGAAAGAATTCCGGATAGCGCCGGCCATGCTCATCCTCCGTGGCCTGCAGGGCAATGCAATCGACCGGGCAGGCGGCCGCGCAGAGATAGCACGCCACGCAACGTTCCTCCCCGTCCGGATCGCGGCTCAGGATGATGCGGCCACGCCAGCGGGGCGGAATACCGGGTTTTTCGTCCGGGTACTGGATCGTCACTCTGCGCCGGAACATATGCAAAAAGATGATCCACATCGTCTTCAATGAATTCCACATGTCATTTCTCTCCCAAGCGGCAGGTCATCATGACTCCCATGCGAGCACGATCGCTCCCGTAAGCAGCAGGTTGACCAGCGTCAGCGGCAGCATCACTTTCCAGCCATAGGCCATCAGCTGGTCGTAGCGCGGCCGCGGTAATGACGCCCGCAGCAGGATGAAACAACTGATGATGATGGAGGTCTTGAGTAGAAACCATATCAGCGGCGGCAATAACGGTCCCTGCCATCCACCGAAGAACAATGTCACCATCATCGCCGAAATGAGAATGATGCCGACATATTCGCCAATGAAAAACAGGCCGAATTTCATGCTGGAGTACTCGGTATGGAAGCCCGCTACCAGTTCATTCTCCGCTTCGGGCAGGTCAAAAGGCAGGCGCCGCGCCTCGGCGATTCCAGCGACGGCAAAGGTCATAAGGCCGAGGATTTGCGGAACGCAGAACCATAAATCTTCCTGCGCGGTCACGATGTCGTGCAGATTGAACGAACCAGCCAGCATGACGACGCCCATCAGCGAGAGTCCCATGAAAACCTCATAACTCAGCATCTGGGCCGCTGCACGGAAACTACCCAGAAGCGAGTACTTGTCGTTGGATGCCCAGCCTCCCAGAACGATGCTGTACACCCCGAGCGAGGACATGGCGAGAAAAAATAGCAAACCGATATTCAAATCGGCTACGCCGATACCTGGCGCGATAGGCACGACGGCAAACGCGAACAGCGTGGTGGCAAAAATGATTGCCGGCGCCAGGACGAATACCGCCTTGTCGGCGAACGGCGGCACCCAGTCTTCCTTGGTGAGAAGCTTGATCGCATCGGCAACGACTTGAAGCACACCGAATGGCCCAACCCGGTTGGGGCCATAGCGATCCTGCCAGACCCCCAACAGCCGCCGCTCGATCCAGGACAGCAACGCCGCGAAACTGAACACGACGATCAGGATCACGATAATGTTGAGCCAGTTTCGCGCCAGCTCGCTCATGGTGCAGCGCCCTCCCCTATCTTTGTACTCTTCTTCGCTCCTGCCACCCTGCCCCATGCAGGCAGGATGATTCCGGCGAGATCCGGCAGGCCTGCGGGCAGCCCGGCCACGCCGCGCCGCAGCTCGGCCCTCAATTGCACGGGTATCTCATAATCCATTCCACGATCCGCCCCGCCATTCCTGCTCAGTTGCAATAACACACTGGCTCCGGCAGCCAGACCCAGTTCCGCCGCATCCTCCGGGTTAAGCGCGAGATAGGGCTTTGCGGCCAGTTCGGCGATGGCGGGCGCGAGTACGCTCAAAGCCTCCGAACCGAAGATGTGATGCAGCGGCACCACCAGCCACTCGCCGGTACGACGGCTGAACGCCGGAGGTACGTTGTGGAAATAGTTCATGCGGCTGTTGGGTTCCGGCTCGATCAGGCGCGTGCCGGGATCCCCCCCGGAAAGCTGTCCGCCCACCTCATCCTGAAACTTGTTGACCGCCTGTACCGAGTTCCAGCCCGGCGCCCAGAAGCGGGGAATGAGCGCTGGCGGCGGGCGTCCCGAATACCCTTCCATGGAAAATGAAAACGGTGCATCGGGGTCGTCGGGTGGTTCGGGCTCATGCACGCTGGCGTTGGCCGACATGGCTGTACGCCCGCTGTAGCGGTGCGGCTCGCGCGGGATTTTCTGTCCTTCCATCCGGAATTCCGAACCGGGCGCGGCGGACAAAATAGGCTCCAATTCGGGAATATCCCTTGCGCAGGCAGCCATCAAATGGTCCAGATTCAGCCATGGAGCGCCCTTGTTGCGCCCGGACAGGGTCATGATGTCCTGGACCCAGCGCCAGCTTTCCCGGATATCGCCTTGCGGGACGAATACCTGAAAAAAGCGCTGTGCCCGGCCTTCGTTATTCACCAGGGTTCCATCGGCTTCGGCAAAAGTGCCGGCAGGCAGCACCACATCGGCCTCCGCGCTGCTTTGATGGACGGTATGGTCGATGACGACGACATGCCGGGCGGCGGCAAGGAACCGGTCGACCACCTCGGCATCTGCGTGCTGATAAAGGTCGTTTTCAAGGAGGATAACAGTCGTGGCGGGCATCTCAACGTTGCCATCGACGCCTTGTCCTGCTCCGACCGCCGCTCCGAACGCGGATTCGAGGCCAGGGGCCCCCATCATTGCCGCACCCAGGCTGTTGCACTCGCCAAGCGCAAAGCAAAGCTCCGCCGGGTGTCCCGTATGACATAGCGCCCATGCCACATTGGCTGCCGCCTCGATGACTCCGGCATTGCCGCAGCCCGTGCCGGAGATGACGAGAGGACGTTCCGCCGCTTTCAGCGCTTCCGAGATGGCATGGGCCAGCTTGCCTGTTTCACTCGGCAGATCGGGAACCGGCGGAGCATGGGAATCGAGCGCATGCGCCACGGCGAAACCAAGACGGGCGAGGTCATCGGGTGTGCCGTGAAAGGTCTGCGTGGCAATATCGTCGAGCCTGGTGCCGACGAGCGTGGCAATGAACAATGGGCCGCTTTTTCCCTGGGTTGCTTCGCGCACCGCATGATCATCCCAGTGTGGAATGTGCATTTTCCCGGCGATCTTGAGCGGCTGGCGACGTACCGATTGACGCAGCGCCAGCGCCAGCAGCGGCGCAGTGTTGGCTACATCCTCGCCCAATACCAGTACCGCGTCGGCGAGTTCCACCTCGCGCAGCGACGGCGAGCGCGCGGAGCCCTCCCGTAAAATATCCAGTATGGAAGAAAGCAAATCATGGTCGCGCGCAGATATCCCGGCATAGAACCGTTCGGGCCCCACCAGCGTGCGTAACGCGAAATTGGCTTCGAGCGAGGCGCGTGGCGAACCAATGCCGATTACCTGGCTTCCCTTCGAGAACAGCTCGGCCAGGTGCTGAAGCACCTCGTCTTTGGTGGCGGATTGCAGCGGCGCATCCTTTTGTTTTCGAAATGCGGGCCGCCTGATTCTGTGCCGGCTGTTGACGAAGTCATACCCGTAGCGCCCGCGATCGCACAGGAAATAGCCGTTGACTGCACCATTGTAACGATTGCGAATGCGCCGCAATTTGCCATAACGCTCGCCGGGAATCGTGTTGCAACCCAGCGCGCAGTGCACGCATATCGAGGGCGCTGTCTGGAAATCCCACTTGCGGGTGTAATGCTGTTTCAGGGTCTTGTCGGTAAAAACACCGGTAGGGCAGACTTCCACCAGATTGCCGCTGAATTCGCTTTCGAGCGTACCATCCTGATGGCGGCCGAAGTAGACCTGGTTGCGCAGTGCCAGTGCCTCCAGGTCGCGCCCGCCGGCATAGTCGCGATAAAACCGTGTGCAGCGGTAGCATTGGATGCAGCGATTCATCTCATGATTGACCAGCGGCCCCAGGTCCTGATTGTAAAATGTGCGCTTCCGCCCGCGGTAGCGGCGATAGGTATGGCCGGTCATGACTGTCATGTCCTGCAGGTGGCACTCGCCCCCTTCATCGCACACCGGACAATCGTGCGGATGATTGACCATCAGCCATTCGATCACACTGGCGCGGAATTCCCGCGCCTCGGGATCATCAATGGAAATGCGGGTTCCGTCCGTGGCCGGGGTCATGCATGCCATGACAATCTTGCCGCACTTGTCGTCTTCGTCCTTGAATTGCTTGATCGCGCATTGCCGGCAGGCGCCCACCGAACCCAGTGCAGGATGCCAACAGAAATAAGGAAGGTCGAACCCCAGGGAAAGGCATTGCTGCAGCAGGTTTTCGCCATCCTTGACCGGATAGGGCCGGTTCTCGATATGAACGGTCGCCATCTTCATCTCCATGGACAGCGTTTCTCCTGAACGTGCCGCTCAAAGTCATCCCTGAAATATTTGAGTCCGCTTTGCAGCGGTTCCGCGGCACCGGGCGCCAATGCGCAAAAGGTATGGCCGGGCCCCAGCAGGCGCGCATGAGCCTGCAGCCGTTCCAGATCGGAAGCCTGGCCTTCTCCCTCTTCCAGGCCTTGCAGGATTTGCTCGACCCATGAAAGCCCGGACCAGCAAGGCGTGCACCACCCGCATGATTCCTGCGCGAAGAAGTGTTCGAGATTGCGCAGCATGCCGACAGGGCAGGTCCTGTCGTCGAGGATGATCATGGTACCGGTGCCGAGACGGCTGCCTGCCGCCTGCATCGATTCGAAATCCATTGCCGTGTCAAGATGATCCGAGACCAGAAAATCGGTCGAAGCGCCTCCCGGCAGGAGACCACGAAAACGGTATCCATCCCGCATGCCGCCGGCATGCTCCTCCAGGATCTGGCGAATGGGCGTCCCCATCGGCAGTTCCCACAACCCCGGCTTCTTTACCCTTCCGCTCACGCCATACAGCTTGGTGCCGCCATCGCCGCTACGGCTCAGGCTTTTGAACCACGCGGCACCGTGGTTCACGATATGCGGCACGTTGCACAGTGTCTCAACGTTGTTGACGACCGTGGGTTTGCCCCATAAACCGCTTACCTGTGGATAGGGCGGCTTGGCGCGTGGATTGGCGCGCTTGCCTTCCAGGGCATTGAGCAGCGCGGTTTCTTCCCCGCACATATAGCGGCCGGCGCTGACGTGCAGATGCAGTTCCAGGCTGTATTCCGAGCCCAGGATATTCCTGCCCAGATAACCCTGGCGGTAAGCTTCGCCGATGGCCTGCTCCAGCCGCTCCGCCGCCAGCTTGTAGGCCCATCGCAGGAAAATGTAGCCGATATCGGCCTGTATCGCATACCCGCTGATGATCATGCCTTCCAGCAACTGGTGCGGATCGCCTTCGAGCAGCAAGCGGTCCTTGAACGTGCCGGGCTCCATCTCGTCCGCATTGCAGATGAGATATTTGGGATGCGGCGCATCCTCGCCCATCGGCACGAAACTCCATTTCTTCGCGGTGGGAAACCCCGCACCGCCCCGGCCGCGCAGGTTGGCCTCCTTTACTTCCTCCATGATGTCGTCGGGCGACATGCGCAGCGCTTCGCGCAGCGCCGCGTAACCACCTGACTTCTCGTACTGCGCGAGATCCGGCGGTTTTTCCCCCGGCAAGATGTTACGGGTCAGAGGTGTTTCCATCGGCGGCCTCTTTTTTTTCCTTCTTTTCTTCCTGTAGAAAAAAGTGCTTCGCATGCCAGTCGATGATTTCGTCAAGCCTGGCGGGGTCCAGATCCTGGTGCAGCGTGTCGCCTATCATCATGACCGGTGCGTGGTCGCATGCGCCGAGGCATACATTCGGAAGCAAGGTAAAGCAGCCATCCGCGCTGGTTTCACCCAGTCCGATACCCAGCCGGGCATGCAGATGCCCGCGCATGCGCTCATAGCCCATGATCCAGCAACTCACGCTGTCGCATAGCAGGATCACATGCCTGCCCACCGGCTTGCGGAAAATCATGTTGTAAAAAGTGGCAATGCCCTCCAGTTCAGCCGGCGTCATCTGCAAGACATCGGCTACGTCCTTGATGCCTTCATCCGACACCCAGCCCCGATATCGCTGCACGATCTTGAGCGCTTCGATACATGCAGAGCGATTGTTCGGATAGTGCCGGGAATGCGCCTCTATTTCCTTTCGCTCCTGCTCGCTCAGCATGATTCCTCAACGGTCCACGTCGGCCATGACATAATCGATGCTCCCCAGAATGGCAACCAAATCAGAAACCATCAGTCCGCGGCTGATAAGGGGAATCATCTGCAGGTGCGGAAAGGAAGGCGTGCGGATACGCACCCGGTAGGCCATGGTGCTGCCATCGCTGATCAGGTAATAGCCATTGCTTCCCTTGGTTGCCTCCACGCACATGAATGCTTCCCCCGCAGGGATCACCGGCCCCCAGCTCACGCCCAGAAAATGATCGATGAGGGTCTCGATGTCCTGCAAAGTCTGTTTTTTAAGTGGCGGGGTGGTAAGCGGATGATCTGCTTTATAGGAGCCGGGCGGCATATGGTCCAGGCACTGCTTGATGATGCGCAAGCTCTGGCGGATTTCCTCGGCACGGACGGCGCAGCGATCGTAGCAATCGCCGCGCTGGCCGGTCGGTATCTCGAACTCGAACTGTTCGTATCCTGAGTAGGGGCGCGCCTTGCGAAAATCCCACTCGAAGCCGCACGCGCGCAGCCCCGGTCCGGTGACGCCCCACTCCATTGCCTCTTCCACGGTATAGCTGCCCACATCCCGGCTGCGTACCTTCAGGATGCTGTTGCCAAGCGCGATCCGGTCGTATTCGTCGAGCCGGGATGGAAGGTAATCGACGAAATCCCGCACCAGCTTATCCCATCCCTGTGGCAGATCCTGGGCCACGCCACCGATGCGAAACCAGCTCGGATGCATGCGTCCCCCGCAAATCGCCTCGACGATGTCGAATACCCGCTCGCGATCGGTGAACATGAAAAATACTGGCGACAGGGCGCCCAGATCCTGTGCGTAGGTACCGTAGAACACCAGGTGGCTGGCAATGCGGGAAAACTCGCACATCATCACGCGAATCACCTTCACCCTGTCCGGCACCTCGATGCCCGCCAGCTTTTCCACAGCCAGCACGTAGGGAAGGTTGTTCATTACCCCTCCCAGGTAATCGATTCGGTCGGTATAGGGAATATAGGTATGCCAGGATTGGCGCTCGCCCATTTTTTCCGCACCGCGATGGTGAAAGCCTATTTCCGGTACAGCGTCGACGATTTCTTCGCCATCGAGCTGCAATACGATGCGGAAGACGCCATGCATCGCGGGGTGGTTGGGTCCCAGGTTGAGAAACATGAAATCGGTGCCGTCATGCGCCCGCCGCATGCCCCACTCTTCCGGATGGAAGCGCAGCGCCTCCTGCTCGGCGTTTTCCTTGTCCTGCGGCAGGCGGAATGGCTCCATTTCGGTAGCGCGTGCCGGGTGGTCTTTATGCAACGGGTGCCCCTGCCAGGTGGCCGGGAGCAGGATGCGCCGCAAATGCGGGTGGCCGGCAAAAACGATGCCGAACATATCCCAGATCTCGCGCTCGTACCAGTTCGCCGAAGGCCAGATATCCGTAATGGTGGGCATCACCAGATCCTCGGGGGAAAGCGCTACTTTGAGGCGGATGTCCGCATTGCGAGCGAACGACAGCAAATGATAAACCACGGTGAAACTGCTTTCCGGCTGGCCTTCACGGTGGACGCGCGTGCGCTCGTCGATGGCGGTAAGGTCATATAGCATGCGGTAGGGCTGCTCCGCCTCCAGTTTCAGATAACGCAGGATATCGCGCACTCTGCTCTTCTCAATCCAGGGAGTGGGCACACCATCACGGGTTGCCTGGCAAGCACCGATCGCCGCGCCGAAGCACGCTCGCAATTCCTGGAGAATGCCCGGGGAATCCGGTTCCGGGGGAGCCACGCTGGATGAAATTTCATTCAAGGCTCAAACCTCATCGGGACTGCGCAACGCGGTCTGGCGCATTCGGCCGTCCCTGTTGAGATCCCGCTGGGATGGCCGCTCCCACCGCTCGATCCCTTGCGGACCGATGACCCAGCTCAATGGCCGCCTTTCCTTGCCGATCGCATCCTGCAGCAGGTTCAGGCCCTGCATGAATGCGTCGGGGCGAGGCGGACAACCCGGAACATAAACATCTACAGGAATGAATGTATCCACCCCCTGGACCACGCTGTAGATATCATACATGCCGCCTGAATTGGCACAGGAACCCATCGAGATGACCCAGCGGGGTTCCAGCATCTGCTCGTAAAGCCGCTGGAGCACCGGCGCCATCTTGATGAATACGGTGCCGGAAATGACGATCAGGTCGGCCTGCCGGGGCGAGGCGCGCAGCACCTCGGAACCGAACCGCGCAAGGTCATATTTGCTGGTGAAGCTGGTGGCCATTTCCACATAGCAGCACGAGAGGCCGAAGTTGTAAGGCCATACAGAATTCTTGCGGCCCCAAGCGACAAGATCCTGTAGCCGCGCCAGCAGCACGCTGCGCCGCCCATCTCCTCCAAAACCATGATCACTGCGGCTGGTGGAAGCCCGCGGTGCTGGCTCATCTCGCGCCCCGGGCCGGGTTGGTCCGGTCGATTCTGCTGCCGCGGTTAACGACCATCGCATCGCTCATCCTCCCTTCGTCCATGGCGTCCAGGGAAGCGCCGTCCGCTGGAACCCCAGTCCAGGGCTCCCAGCCTCCATAAATAAACAAGTGCTGCAACCAGGGCGCCGATAAAGATTGCCGCTTCGATATAACCGGCCCAGCCAAGTTCGCGCAGAGCAACAGCCCATGCAAAAAGGAATACCGCCTCCATATCGAAGATCACAAAGAACATCGCGATCAGATAGAATTTGGCGGACAGTCGTAGCCGGGCTGAACCAACCGCGAGGATGCCGGATTCGAACGGCTCATCCGCCGCTCCTGCCTTATGCCGCTCACCGATAACATGGGAAAGTATGAGAATCCCCGCGAGGAGCGCGAAGACGAGAAGAAAATAGGCAGCCAGGGGCCAGATCTCGGTGGATTGCGCGACGGGAGTATTCAAGGATCAGGCTCCTCTGGATCGGACCCATCGCCCCTTCACTCCTGGCGAGCCCGGTAAAGCAGTAGCGAACAAGTATTTTCCAATCCCTCGCACGCCTTCTGTACGGTAGGCAACATATGAAGCACCGCGAAAATCCAGCACAACCGTCGACTGTAGCAACCGGCCGGAGGCAGTCAGCTAATTGCCGTTCGCACCCGCATGAAAACCCGATCTTATTTTTCCCGCGAAGGGATCATGGCTGACCGGAAGCCGGGAATCCAGGCAATCGACTTTTTTCTCTGTGCGATGGTGCTGTTCTGGGCAAAGGATGGCTCGGCTTCGGATAAAAACCAGGGATTCCAGGCCAATTGCCGGAAACTGGGCGATACGGTCAGGATAGCGGCCACCTACAGGGATATTGTCCCGACGGAAGATAGTTCGCAGACAGTGAAAGCTCTCAGATCGCTATCGGGCAAGACCAGCGATCCGTATCACCACGTGTATGGCCTGACGCATGCCGAACCGGCATTCAGCTACCAGTTCATGCCCAGGTGGCATATCGGCCCGGACGGACAGGTGTGCGCGCTGCCGGACGTATCGGTGGAAATGGGATTTTCGTCGATGCGGGTCTATCTCGCCAGGGAGCTTCAGGAAACCTGCAGAAAAGGCGTTGTGCGCGACCACGAAATGGAGCATGTGTCGGCATGGAAATCCCATTTCCGGGCCGGCGCGAAATTGCTGGAAGGCCCGCTGCGCCAGGTATTTTCCCAGCCGCGCTATTATCGCACGCAGGCTGATGCCCAGGCCGGCCTGAAGCTTTGGGTGGAAGAGGAAATGAAACAGTTCTGGAAACGCTTGATGAAGGGTGCGATAACCGCTCACCGCGCGATCGACTCGCCTTTATCCTATAACCATGTGAATAACCGCCTGCGCAATTGCCCGCCGGACGCCCACCAGCCATTCTGAATCCCGGCCGGACTGGCCATATTTCAACCAGGCCTACATCCCCCGGCTCTTCCTGATCAACTCGTAGGCGGTCTGTATTTCCTGGGTCTGCGCGGTAGCCATGTTGATCATATCCTGCGGAACACCCTGGCCCATCAATTTATCCGGATGGTATTGGCTCATCAGCTTGCGGTAGGCACGCTTGACCTCCTGGTCGCTGCTTTCCTTAGTGACGCCCAACGCCTTGTAGGCTTCATCCAGCGCATCTGCGGAGGTCGCATGGCCTCCCGCGAAATGAGACTGGCTCAACACCATATCCAGCAGTTGCCTGAAGGCCAGCTGGTCATATCCCAGATGAGAGGCAAAGCTTTTCAGCATGCCCTCCTCCGCCGCATTCAGCACGCCGTCGGACAATGCCATGACAATGAGATAAACCAGGAGCATTTGCTTCAGGCTGTTCGTATGCCCGCAAACCGCCATGAACTCATTCAGTTTCGGCTCCACGTCAAACCCCGGCTCCGCTCCCTGCTTGAATAGGGCTATTGCCAGCCGCCGATGCTCGGAGGACATTCCCATCTTTGCCATGAAGTTTTCGACATGGGAAACTTCGTCCTGGGAAATACGTCCATCCGCCTTGGCGAGTTTCCCCATCAGGATGAAAACCGTCTCAATGAAAACGGTCTGCCGTTGGGCGCTCGTAAGAGGATTGATCGCCCCTGCGCCGTAGGCCCGGTAGCGGTCGATGAAACTTCCCACGATATATCCGAGGAATGCGCCGAAAATACCGAGGAAGTAATAGCCTAGAAAAATTCCAATTATTTTGAACAAGGGAGGTTCCCGCGATGATTATGAACTCGGGCCTTTGCACCCAGGAAGTCCTGAGTCTTCCGGCTGCAAAATGATATCAGCAATCCCTGCAGGCATTGCGGATTTAGTGTTTGCAGGCACGCATGAAGCGTCAGGGGCGGAAGCTCGAAGCGCGTGATCCGCCTTGCGTCTGGTGTGCGGCAAAAGGAAGGGGTGTAATATTCTCCGCAATACCTGCCGAAAAGAACCCGTGATAGGAGAAAACCCATGATTGAATTGCACTCCAGCCCTACTCCCAACGGGCAAAAAGTCATCATCATGCTGGAAGAAACCGGGCTTGAATGGAAACATATCGACGTGGATATCGGAACCGGCGAACAGTTCAAGGCCGAACATCTGAAACTCAATCCCAACAACAAAATTCCCGCCATCGTGGATACGGACAGCCTTGAAGGCGGGCGCTACACTATGATGGAATCCGGCGCCATTCTGGTTTATCTCGCTGAAAAGACTGGCAGGTTTTTACCGGCCGACCGGCGCAAGCGCTACGATACGCTCCAGTGGCTGTTTTTTCAGGTAGCGCATGTCGGACCCATGTTTGGCCAGGCGAACCATTTCAATAATCAGCCCAAGGACAATTACAAGGACAATCAGTACGCCCGGGATCGATACAACAACGAGACGCTGCGGCTATACCGGGTGCTGGACAATCGCCTGGCGCAATCCGCCTGGCTTGGTTGCGACGAATACACTATCGCCGACATCGCCACTTATCCCTGGTGCAAAAGGCATGCCGAGCGCGGCATTGGAGAAGCCGGCCACCCCCATTTCACGCGCTGGTTCAAAACCATGGAAGCCCGCCCAGCGGTACGGCGCAACAATGCCATGGCTGACGAGATCCGTGCGCGCATGGCCAAGGCTGCGCAGGGGCGCCAGGCAATCGATATTTATGACACGCGGGACAATGGCGAAAGGCTTGCCCAGGCCACTTCCAGACCGAGCGCCGGGAAAATCGATCCTCTGGCATAAGTTCGTTTTGCCCCGCTTTCTGGACGATATAGTAACCGGTCGAATCCGAGTACATCTACGTAACGAACCGTCCCTATAGTTCGCTGCTGCAGGAAATCACGATTTCGGGCAAACTTTTTTCTTCCAGGCAGCTCCCATTCAACATACAGATGCAAACCCAGTCCAACTGGTGCTGGGCCGCCACCTCGACCAGCGTTTCCCACTTTCACTGGTTCTGGAGCACATGGACGCAATGCCGTTTGGCAAACGGGGAACTCGGGCATAGCGATTGCTGCAACAGCCCCGTCCCATCCGCATGTAACGTGCCCTGGTATCTCGACAAGGCGCTGACGCGCACTCACAATTTTGTAAGCATCATCGGGCAGCAAGCCAGCTTCCAGCAGGTGCGCGAGGAAATAGATGCGGGAAGACCGGTAAGCGCCCGCATCGGCTGGAGCGGGGGCGGAGGTCACTTCATGGTGATCTACGGCTACAGCCGCTTTTTGGGAATGGAATATTTCGATATCGATGATCCCATATATGGGAAGAGCCATCTCGCAGTATCGGATTTTGCCAATAATTACCAGGGCAGCGGAACCTGGACCCACACCTATTTCACGAAGAGCTATTTCAAAATGCCAATCAAATATCTGCTGCTTGCCGAGCCCATTCTCCAGCGTATCCGGGAAGCCCGTCCATTGCTGAAATTGAAGCAGGGGTCACAGGCAACGCAGACCGCAAGTGAACCAGGACTGTCGCACGACTTTGCAGAAGATTCCCATGTTGCGGTAGGAATGGCGCATCGCATTTTCTCCGTAGGGCTCGACGCGCTACTGGGAAGGAATGAACTCGCCCCCCAGTCCGTTGGGCTTCGGGTTTATGAATCGGTAGGGCAAAAACTGACCGCATTTTTCGACGTGAGCGAAGAGGAGCAACCCCGGCTGTTGCAAATGTCGGCAGCCGGGGAGCCCCTGGAATTGTTTACGCGGGGGCCTCACCGAAGTATTGGAGGCGCTCGGCCGGAACGATCCTGAAGCCGAGCTGAGATTGCTTCGGGTGCCTGCACTGAATTTTGAAGCGCTCTGGATCAGTTATGAAGGCAAGTCAGACGACAAGCCGAAAGACATGCTCGTGCCGCTGCGCACCGTCGGATCCCTGGTACCAGACAAGCCGGTGCCGCTACGTGAAGCGCTCCCAGCTCTGAAGGAGGCAGCACGGCCTCTGGCAAACATGGATGACGCCATGGGAGCATGAGCAGTATAGATATCTCCCGAAGGCTTTCCCGATGCGGCCGCTCTCTTCCCTCCTGAATGGAAAGTGGGAATTAACGTGAGTACCGGGTAAATCCATAGCACTCAATCTTGAAACACGAATGCGCGTTGCTGCGTATCAGCACCTCAGCATTAATTTGGCAGCTCTAGCTTATTATGGCTATCCTGCTAGTTTTGTTGGATTCCAGCGATGGATGAAGCCCCCCCACGAATCCTGCAAGAGCGGCAACCATCACTAGAAATCCCCAGCCGGTGCCCTTGCTGGTATGGACAAAGTCCCCTGCCCGCCTGACCTCCAGTGGGATGGTGACGAGCGTCTCGGGCTCACCTGTCTCACTATTTCCGATTAGCAGAATGTTGTACTTCACGAGTGGTTCCAGGTCTACGGCGAGGGCAATGTTCTCCGATTCATATTCCTGTGCAGGAACCGATAATACCTCGCGCTCTTCCCCCCCTTCCACTTTTATCAACCGTACTTCGAGCGGGTATTCCCGGAGTTCTGGCGCGAACAAATCCATCACGATGTTCAGGGACCGGTGGGCACGGGGAGCAGAATGGCGGATAGGAAAGGTGATCTCCATCCGGCACCACATAAGCGTTGAAGCCCATAGGGAACATGTTTCTTTCCGGTGTGCCGATGGCCGCACTTTCCATGTGCGCAAGGCAACACATCGGGAGCCAGAACTGCCGCTATCTCCAGATGCCATCTTCACCTTCTTTCAGGCATGATCCATTAGCATCCAGTCCGTATACACACTCTATTATTTGACCAGCAATAATTTTTTCATAATTTTCCCTTTCTCTTTCATTAATCGGCACCAAAGGACGACCACACGCGGCTATCAGCATAACTGACAGAGCAATAGTAACTGCATTAATAATACGCTTCATAAAGTAACTCCCTATAACTTTATAATAACCTTACCGTGGATATGATTTTCCACTGCTTTTTATATAGAATAAAGGCTGTTTTTTGGATAACATTGCTCTATAAATGGAGCAATTAGAATGGAATTTTTGAATGACATGACCCTGTTCATGGAAGTGGTCAAGGCTAGGGGCTTTCGCGGTGCTGCCGATACTATCGGAATGCCGAACTCAACCCTGTCCGACGGATCAGTGCATTGGAGAAGACAATTGGGGCTACGCCTTTTGCATCGCAAAACGCGCAAGATCGAGCTAACCGGAACAGTATTGGGAGACAGATCTCGGTTTTATTTCGTTCCAATCCTTCTTTGTCGCAATAAGCTACAAACTTGACATGGTTTGTGTTTTCAGGCTTTGTCAGCAAGCCAGCGTGCGCACTCGAGTCCCAGTTCATTGACTGCGCGTGCTTCATATTGAGCTGAGTCGTCTGCAGTCAGTGTGTCCAGCCAGCGGCCGTTCACCCCCTTGTTGATAAATACCTTAGCCCCCTCATCCCAGAACGCGCCGCCCATCGGCACGCTTTTCGTGGCATTATTTTTCATCCAATCGAATGAACAGTATTTGATGATGTCAGGCCACCTGGCCTCATTAATAGGAATATCAAGAAAGCGTGCAATCCGGCGCATTTCACCCGGCATATCGCGCTTGAGATCGTTGAAGTGAATAAGCAGAAGATTGGGCAATTCACGGAGCCGCCACCAGGAGCGAATATTTTCCCAGAATGGCCAGAAAGGATAGCCGTCCTTCTCCATCCAATTACGCCAGCACGTGCGGATATCTACCGGCAATGGCGTGAAAGGCGGACCCACCCGCCCTGGCGTATCGTTTAATGCCGCATACATCGCTTGATTACCGTTGGCGTAATGGTTATACAGGCTCCACAGAACATCCCGGCCATCGCGGCCGATGTATATATATTTTGCTTTCGGCGAATACACCAGCGCATCGGTCGGCAAGTGCGTTTTCAAAAATCTACGATGTGTCTGCGCTTCCACCAGTGGTAATTTCACTGCCTTGGGCGGCACGCGGAGATCAAGCCACGGCGACATTTCCGCCACCGCCAGATCGGGATCGCCGTTGAATAACATCTGCGCTACGATTTGCTGCGTCCAGGTGGTGCCTGATTTGGCATACGTTGCAATAATGATATCGTCGGATCGAAACTGAAAATCATTCCAAATCGTTGAATCAAAATGATTGCTATGCAACTCCCTGGATTTTACCGGCCATGCAGTAAGAGTAGACATATTAATATTCCTTTAAGTAATGAGCGAGCCATACTGAAAGCTGTGTATGACATAAACTGAAGAGGTGGCGTATTTTTGATGGTCGATCAAGGCTGTCAACCCTTTTACCAAGGGGCGATTACGCCGCTGCCCTGTCCTATCCTGTAGGTTTCTTTTGGTTCCAGCTATAAATGACCCCGCCAACGAGTCCTGCAAGAGCGATCACCATCAACAAAAATTGCCGCGCCCAGCGTTTCGCCAACGGCTTCCATGGAATATCGTCCTGTGGCTACAAGGGCATGTACGAGATCAGTTTTTTTTCATGAGCAAGCTTCATCGCTTCGGTGAGAATCTCATTCTACCGGGCAGCCCAGCACCCGCTCCAATTCGCGGATGCGCTTCTTCAACTGCCGGACCTCAGCCACGGACACTACGGCATCATCGCTGCGCGCTGCTTCCTGTCCCCCTTCAGCCACGAGCTTTCTCCAGCGAGATAATAAATTGGGAGCAACACCATATTTTCGCGCTACATACGAGACACTCATTCCCGACAGCCGGGATTCTTCAACAGCTTTCAATTTCTCACCCAGGCTCCAGCGCTGCGGCGCTCAACCCTGAGAATCCTTCAACCCGGTCAAAACCAGAGGCACTATGCCTATCTCTTATTATCAGCGCATTCATGTCGGTTCAATTGAGCCACTCGATTTCAGCGGACTCCGGCAATGCTGCTCCCTGGGACACAGCGGAAGCAGCTGAGTCAACCGAAGCGGCTCCCAAAGCATTGTCGGTCGATCTAGGCGCGTGAGCCGGAACGGCTCAGGATCAGCGCCCACTTCCAGAGCTTGCATTGGCCGGCAACTGTTCGCCGTTCCAGCCCTCATCCTTCGTCATGATGATTTCCTCTAAATTTCCAGAGTGGAATCATCTACTGCTTTTTATATAGAATAAAGACTGTTTTTTGGATAACATTGCTCTATCAATGGAGCAATCAAAATGGAATTTTTGAATGACATGGCCCTGTTCGTGGAAGTTGTCAAGGCTAAGGGCTTTCGCGGCGCTGCCGATACTATCGGAATGCCGAATTCAACTCTGTCCCGCCGGATCAGTGCGCTAGAGAAGACAATTGGGCTGCGTCTATTGCATCGCACAACACGCAAGATCGAGCTAACCGAGGCTGGTCAGATTTATTACGAGCGCTGCAAGCGCATCGTCGATGAAGCCAGGCTTGCGCATGAACAACTCGGCAAAATGCTCGCACAGCCTAGCGGAGTGCTACGCGCTTCACTACCCGTGGATTTTACCGTGGCCTACCTGGCGCCTTTGGTCGCCGAATTTGCAAACCGTTATCCCGGCATCACTTTCGATTTCGATCTCACATCACGGCGAGTCGATCTGGTGAGCGAGCCTTTCGATGTGGCGATCCGCTTGGGAGAACCGGAGGATTCGCAGCTGATCGCGCGTCCACTGGCCGTGCTCCCTACTTACCTTTACGCTTCACCCCGTTATCTCGACCGCTCGGGAGAACCGGTCGAGCCTGCCGATCTGGAGCACCATGAATGCCTGGGCATCCTGAAGACCGGCACATGGACGCTGCACGATGGGACGCACACCATCAAAGTTTCCATTAGCGGCCGGTTCACGCTCAACAGTGTCGCCATGATTCGCCGCTTGGGAGCACTCGATATGGGCATTATCATGATGCTGGAGGAAATTGTCACCGATGATCTTGCCAGTGGGCGGTTGCGTCGCGTACTGCCTCAATGGCATGGCACTCCGGTATCAGTCTACGCTGTCACTGAGACCCGATTGCTGCCTGCAAAAACACAGCGCTTCATCGAATTTTTAAAGGAGCGCCTGCCACAAGGATTAACAAGATGCTGAAATTTCCTGAAGACTTCCGGCGCATCTTCTCGCGTTTCGAGAAACCCGATGTTATGTTTATCGGATTTCTTCACTTCGCTTTAATCGTTGAAGCTTTCCGTAGTGTTAACATGTCCTGGTTTGTTTTTGCGCGACGATATCACGGTCATATAATAAGTCGATAACCTTGTTAACTGATGCTACTAAAGGCAGATTTCCTGTATCTACCACCAATTCGGGGTTGTCTGGTTCTTCATATGGGGAAGAAATACCAGTAAAGTCTTTGACCTCGCCTCTTCTTGCACGTTTATACAACCCTTTCACATCCCTTTCTTCACATATTTCCAGTGGGCACCGACAGTATATTTCCAGGAAATCGCCTTGGGGAACCAATGAGCGAACCCGTTCGCGATCAGAGCGGAAAGGCGAGATGAGAGCAGTAAGTGTGATTATGCCGGCTTCCAGAAACAGTTTTGCCATTTCTCCCACTCGCCGAATGTTTTCCACACGATCTTCAGTGGAAAAACACAGATCGGAACAAAGTCCATGACGCACGTTATCTCCATCAAAAACGAAGGTTCGGCAGCTCATCCGGAATAACTGCTCTTCCACTGCGTGGGCTAACGTGGATTTACCCGCTCCTGACAGGCCAGTAAACCACAAGATGACACTTGGGTGGCCGCTCAGGTTCTTCCGGTGCTCACGAGTTACAGGAGCTTGGTGCCAAAGGACGTTAGCATGTTGCGCTCCATTACTTTTTTGCATTCCTTCCTCTCTTAAGAAAAATTAGCGGTCTCAAACAACAGTGGTCTTGAAACGTGGTTGTGATCATCTTTACCAACGATCCCTCGAAGGAAATGGCAAGGGCCCCTACCCCAATAGACCTATGGGGTAATCCATGCATGGCGTATCCCTATTGGATGTAAGGCCAGATGACGACTTCACCTATATCAGGAATATTATTATCTGATGTTACGCAACCTGTAGTTTTCGCAGCTGCTGACGGACCTGTTGTGCTCGTCAGAAGGGCATGATCAATTTCAACCAGGCTGTGTAACCCTGGAAACGATTCTTGACGTGCATTTCATGCTGCCACTGTGCAATAAACATCGTTCCGGTCGGGCTGTTATAACTTACGCCACGTCCAATCGCAAACACTTCACCTTTGCGCCCCCGGGACCAAAGGCCAGGAGCAATTGGTGGCAGCGCATTCGCGACATATCCTAGGCGTCCCGCGTTCGGCTATCTGCGGGTGCTAGATAGTGTAGTCACGAGATATTTGTCCAGAGAGCGATACATCTGATTTGCACAGCGGCGAGGAAAGAGGCGGTATTTTTGGCGTATCTTGTGGCGATGCCGCGCCATCTCTTGAGATGGAGGAAAGCGTTTTCGACAAGATGCCGCAATTTATAGAGTTCTTTGTCGTAAAACCTTTGTGCTGTGCGGTTTTTCTTTGAGGGGATCACGGTTTCCATACCCTGTCTCCTTGCCTGTTCAATAATTGCGTTGCTGTCATAGCCGCGATCCGCCAGCAAATAATCCGCATCAAGTCCTTCGATCAGGCGATCAGCCTGCGTGCAATCCGCTGTGGTACCTTATTTGGCCACCGGCCAGGTCATGGGCCAGTTACACCGGCGTCATCGTGCCACCGAATTCCTGAAATTCCTGCGCACCATCGAGCAGAATGTGCCACCAGACCTGGCGATTCATCTGGTCATGGACAACTATGGCACCCACAAAACACCGTCGGTGCGCCCCTGGTTTGCGCGCCATCCGCGCTTTCACCTGCATTTCACGCCGACTTCCGGTTCCTGGCTCAATCTGGTGGAACGCTGGTTCGCGCTGCTCAGCGAGCGCCAGATCAAGCGCGGATCGCACCGCAGCACGGTCGAGCTCGAACGCGCCATCCGCGATTACCTTGCTGTCTATAACCAAAGCCCGACTCCTTTCGTCTGGCACAAGACCGCCGACCAAATCATCGCATCGGTCGGCAGATTCTGTAAACGAATTAATAACTCAGTACACCAAATAACGTAGTCACGAGATGAGAAATATGAGATTCTTATAAAGATGAAAGGATCGCACATGACACATTCACACCGCAGGCATGACATATCAGATGAAGTATGGGCGCTGCTTGAGACCCATTTGCCTGGCCGCCAAGGCGTTTGGGGAGGCATAGCTAGAGATAACCGCCAGTTCATCAATGCTGTTTTCTGGATTATGCGCACAGGCGCACCGTGGCGGGATTTGCCGCCGGATTACGGGGACTGGAGCAATACGCACCGCCGCTTTATCCGCTGGCGCGACAAGGGCGTCTGGGAAAGATTACTGGAAGCCCTGATTGACGATCCGGATTACGAATGGCTTATGATTGACGCCAGCCATTGCAAGGTTCATCCCCATGCCGCCGGGGCCAAAGGCGGAAATCAGGATATGAGCCGCACAAAAGGGGGCTCAACACCAAGATACATCTGGCCGTGGATGCGCATGGTATGCCGGTCAGAGTTCTTATCACACAAGGTACCACAGCGGATTGCACGCAGGCTGATCGTCTGATCGAAGGACTTGATGCGGATTATTTGCTGGCAGATCGCGGCTATGACAGCAACGCAATTATTGAACAGGCAAGGAGGCAGGGTATGGAAACCGTGATCCCCTCAAAGAAAAACCGCACAGCACAAAGGTTTTACGACAAAGAACTCTATAAATTGCGGCATCTTGTCGAAAACGCTTTCCTCCATCTCAAGAGATGGCGCGGCATCGCCACAAGATACGCCAAAAATACCGCCTCTTTCCTCGCCGCTGTGCAAATCAGGTGCATCGCTCTCTGGACAAATATCTCGTAACTACACTATCTAGTGATCGTTGGCAATTATGTCATCCTCGCAAAACGCCGTTTAAGCGTGCGAACCCGTGCGTGGGTCCGTGGACTGAATACGTGCTCGAGCCACTACCATTCGTTTCACGCTGGCCAATCCGCGAAATCGCCAGGACGGCGGCATCGGCCGATCCAACCGCTCACTGAAAACAAGGAAAGCCACTACGGCCATGGCGGCTAGGCGCCCCGATGGCAGCAACATAGGGAACAGCATCAACGCCCAGCAGGAAACCACGCACCAGACTCCGTGCGTCAAACCGAAACGCAGCACGGCGAGATCGGCAGTGGCGCCGAATGCGGCAAGTTCGGTATGCAAGTGACAGCGATTGAGAGCCCGCTGCTTGATAGGCGAAAACTGCCACACCACGGCAATCAGCGCCACGCCTGCTGCCGGCAAAAACGACATCGGAACCAGCAGTTTGACGGTGGTCTCGATTGCTAGCACTACGGCCCCAGCGGCCATCCACGACGCTGCATAACCCGCAACGAAGAGCGCCACGGCGCGCGCCCGGCGGTGCTTGAAGCTGCGTTGCCTCACGTATTGAATAGAAGGAATGAGCAGCGGCGCCATCATCGCCACCAGCATCAGCGCCCAGCCCGCAGCCTGCATCTGCGCTGCAGCGGAATTCCCGGCATGGAGGTGAGCGTGTCCCGCCATGCCGTACGGCTGCGCAATCAAGAGGACCCAAGTCGCCGCAGTGAGCAGCAGCACAGAATAGCGCACTCGTGCGAATTCCCGTGCTTCATATGTCATCGGCTACTTCGACCCTTCGCGATAAATACTGACCCGCCCGACAGTCACCTCTCCACTATCTGGAACCGGCGGTTGGGGCAGGATGGTGACGTGGATCGAATCGGTGTTGAACTCGTTTCTTAGATGCAGCGTATCCACGATGTCGGTGATTTCGAGGTTGAAATCTAGGCCATCGCCGGAATGCCCCTTATCCGTTCGACTGGCTAGGCGAAGCCCGAACAGTCCGACGGTTCCTGCCAGTAGTTCGGGATGACCAAGCGGATTGGTGCCTTTCGGCAGGTTGATATAGACATTGAGCGACACGGCGTCCTGGGTACCGCGAACATTTTCGAGGTACAGGTAGACTCGATCGGGGGGAGCGGCCTCGGATGGGGCGGCAAGACTCGCGATAACCTTGGCTCGAACCCGCGCCGCAAGCTTGACTATAGTTGCGGCGCTCGCGCCCTTGATGGGCAAGGCGCCTTCGTTTGCGCCCAACAGCTCCTCTTCCGCTCCGTGGTCCACAGGCTCTTCTTCCTTTACGTTTGCCGCCGCGGCGACAGCTCCCAGGCGGTTCAGCCGTTGTGAAAGCATATTAACGGCCGGGGCCAGTGCCGGCAATGTGTCATAGGTGTAATCCACCTTGCTCAGGCTATCCATCTGGCTAGGAATGTACACCCATGAACTGTTGGTAGGCAACGGCATCACAAACTCGCGCTGGCCCGACGCAGCAGGACCGTTGAGCCAAGCTGGATCGGTGGAATTCTTATTTCCGGCCTGGTTCCAGACAGCCCACATGCGATCGATATTGCAGTGATGCAAATAAAAGATCGGATCGAGTGCCGCAATACCCGGATCGCTCATCAGACCGTACGTGCCGTTCGGCAGACTCCCCCCGACAGCGCCGTGTACTTGATTGTGCGGATTGGATTCCAGGTTGCCGTTCAACCCTCTTCCATGGTTGAATCCCGTTTTCGGTCCGCCGAACCCGGGCTTGGCGGTTTTCGTGTCCGAACCGGTGAACAGGTCATTGGACATCACGCTCTGGCTAACCGGCGGAATCGGCACGAAAATATTCCCGTTTCCCAGCGGGCCGTAACGGGCCTTGACAAAGAGGGGATTAGGGCTGCCGTCGGGCAGTGTTGTCGCGGTGAAAGCCGGGGGAATGCTGCTCTCATTCGTCCCGAAATAATTCCAATAGGGTAGCGCCCAGTCCGACGGGCCGCCAGCAGCCTTCACCGCCGCCCGGATCTGCGCCTCCAGGGCGATCAGGTAGCCGCGGTGCCATGGCAGAAAATACCAGCTCTGATGCTGGCATTGATTCCAGTATTTATCCTGAATGCTCTGTGGCGGTTGCGGAGTTGTCGGCGTCGCGGGCGGTGATGGCAAGTAACCCCAGCCTGGAAATGAAGGATCCGTGATGTACTCGCCATGGAGGGCGGCGAATGACCACCAGCTATTCAGGTTGTCGAGCGGAAGCGCCTGCATCGCTTGAACCCCCTTGGCATACCAAAGCAGGTCCGTATTGATGAAAGTGCCGCCGTTATTCCAAGCGTTCGAGCGTGTATAGGTAGCCATTCTCTCCTCTGCTTTCTAAACTTGTAAACTTTACGATTAACCGCACAGCCGCCGGCCGGCGGTATCCCGCCCAAGACTGGAGCCCAGAAACGATACGTCGTCACCGCGGTTCACTTAAATACCGCCAATGCAGTTATTTTTTCATGTCCTCCACCTTTTCTATGCCTCTAGAAGTTGCCACCGTGTATCAAGTGAGGATCTCTTTCTCCGGTGAGCAACCAGTCGGAAGAAAAATCGAGCTGCAACCGAAGCTCGAGTAGCTTTTTTATTTCCGGCGTGCGCTGCCGGTTTCCCATTGGGAAACCGGCAGCTTTGGAAACGCCGCACAGTTCGCCCAAGGTCTGGCTGAGTTTGTATCTGCGGCGAAGTTGAATCAGGCGCGGCCCCATATTTCACTCGCAAGAACAATAGAAATTCGGGCAGCAAAGGTTAAATGGTTAACCTTTGCTGAACCTCATGGTAAAGCTTACGCCTGATCTTTCTCTTTTGTCAATTATGAATTAACTATGTCGTTGCTGAAGCAACCTGCTCCCTGCAGGCCCGCCAGGCAGTTTGTGTTATCTTGGATTTTTCAGAGGTTGATCAGTCAAATTCCCCATTCACTGTCTCCGAGAAGGCAAAGTTTTCATATGAGCAGCCTCATGCGTTAAACTTGCGCGCTTGTCATTCACAGACCTACACCCTGCCATGGCCCAATATGTCGTTACCATGAATCGCGTAAGCAAAGTCGTTCCGCCCCGGCGCACGATTCTCAAGGATATTTCCATCAGCTTCTTTCCCGGTGCGAAGATAGGACTGCTGGGGCTCAACGGGTCGGGAAAATCCACCGTGCTGAAAATCATGGCTGGACTGGACAAGGAGATCGAGGGGGAAGTCACCGCCATGCCCAATCTCAACATCGGATATCTTGCGCAGGAACCGCAGCTCGATCCAGCGCAGACGGTACGCGAAGCGGTGCAGGAAGGATTGGGCGAAATATTCGGCGCGCAACAAAGACTGGAGGAAGTTTATGCGGCTTACGCCGAGCCGGACGCGGACTTTGATGTGCTGGCTTCCGAACAGGTTCGCCTGGAAGCCATCATCGCCGCTGGCGGAGGCGATGCGGGGCAGCAGCTGGAAATTGCGGCGGATGCGCTGCGCCTGCCTGAATGGGATGCAGTGGTAAAAAACCTTTCCGGTGGTGAAAAGCGCCGGGTTGCCCTATGCAGGCTTCTGTTGTCCAAGCCTGACATGCTGCTGCTGGACGAACCGACCAACCATCTGGACGCCGAGTCAGTGGAATGGCTGGAACAGTTCCTCACGCGTTTTCCCGGTACTGTCGTGGCCGTCACGCACGATCGCTACTTCCTGGATAATGCCGCGGAGTGGATTCTGGAGCTTGACCGTGGGCATGGCATTCCATGGAAAGGCAACTACAGCTCATGGCTGGAGCAGAAGGAAAACCGGCTCAAGCAGGAGGAAGCGACCGAATCAGCACGCCAGAAAGCGCTGCACAAGGAGCTCGAATGGGTGCGTCAAAACCCCAAGGGACGGCAGGCAAAATCCAAGGCGCGGGTTGCGCGCTTCGAGGAACTCAACTCGCAGGAATACCAGAAGCGTAACGAGACGCAGGAAATTTTTATCCCGGTCGCGGACAGGCTGGGCAATGAGGTCATCGAATTCAGAAATATTTCGAAAGCCTATGGCGAACGGCTGCTGATCGACGGCTTGAGCTTCAAGATTCCTCCCGGAGCCATTGTCGGCATCATCGGGCCGAACGGCGCGGGCAAGTCAACGCTGTTTCGCATGATAACCGGGAAGGAACAGCCCGACTCGGGAGAGATAGCGGTGGGAGCGACAGTCAGGATCGCTCATGTGGACCAGTCACGCGATATCCTGGAAGGTGGCAAGACCGTATTCGATACGATTTCGGGAGGCCACGACATCCTTACAGTGGGCAAATATGAAACACCAGCCCGCGCTTATCTGGGGCGCTTCAACTTCAAGGGTGCGGACCAGCAAAAGCTGGTGGGCAATCTCTCGGGTGGCGAGCGCGGGCGGCTGCATCTGGCGAAGACGCTTATTTCCGGCGGCAACGTGCTGCTGCTGGACGAGCCTTCGAATGACCTGGATGTAGAAACCTTGCGCGCGCTGGAAGACGCCTTGCTCGAGTTCGCCGGATGCGTGCTCGTCATCTCGCATGACCGCTGGTTCCTGGACCGTATCGCCACGCATATCATCGCGTTCGAAGGAAATTCCCAGGTTGCCTTCTTTAGCGGCAACTATCAGGAATACGAAGCCGACAAGCGGAAACGCCTGGGCGAAGAAGGCGCAAAACCCAAGCGCCTTCGATACAAGCCGATCAACCGGTGACGTTGGCTGGGTTATTCTTTTAATGATGGTAAAAGCGGGTCCGGCAAGTGGGGATACACCTTGCCGGATCTGTCCGGGCTAATAACGGCCTTCGCGCTTGGGTCCGGTACCTGAATAGTCCTGCCCGCCATCATCGAACCGTTCAGTGCCGTCGGTGGTATATCGGGAATTATCCGGGTTTGCCTTGTATTTTTTCGGTTTCTTTTTCATTGCTTCCTGATCGGGAGGGCAATCGGCCCTGACAGCAGCGGAATCGCCCGCAGCGATCTCATCCGGCATATCGCACTCCTTGGTCTGAACCACTCCGTTGGCCTGAGCCACTCCCACGGTGGCGCCGAACATGAATAACCCCGCCAGAAACAGCGACTTCGATTTTGAAATTGAGCAAGATTTCATGGTAGTCTCCCGTTGATTGATCCATTAAACTGCTTCTGTAACAATAGGCTTATATCAATGAAAAATACGGTGCGTTAACACACATAGCACAACAATAACTGCGAATATCCCGCAGGGAGGGTATGTATCCATCATCCCCGGCCGCGCTCGGACAACGCTGTCCTTTTCCTGCCTAGCCCTTTTAGCTTTATGCCGCGGATTACCTCAAATCAATATAGCCGACTATCAGCTTGCCTACTACTTTTATAAAGCAGTTCAGTTCATGAAATCAGTTCATTGCCTCCTTCTCGCATCGATCCTGGTACTGCATCTTTTCGAAGTGCACGCCTACTCGCCCAGTCTCATGGACAATCACAAAAATGATTCTCCGGATGCGGAATTGCCAGCCGGCATGGCCGCGCCTGCAAACACCACCGGAATCCAGGCTGCCGAACCGGTCCACCTGGCGGCGCAGCAGGAGCAGGGCCAAAAGCTGGGGAACGGAGCGCGGCACGGCACGGGAGAAGCGTTGCGCGGCCTCGACAGCTGTCCGGGTTGCCCGGAAATCATTCCCATTCCCGGCAACAAGTTTGCAATTGGCAAATTTGCGGTAACTTTCAGGGAATGGGATTCATGCGTTGCGGATGGCGGTTGCGGAGGATATCAGCCATCGGACAATGGGTGGGGACGAGGAAACCGGCCGGTGATCAACGTAAGCTGGAACGATGCTCAAAACTATATCCAATGGCTGTCTCACAAGACGGGTAAAGCCTACCGTCTGCCAAGCGAACAGGAGTGGGAAACTGCCGCGCGTGCCGGAACCACCTCCGACTATTACTGGGGAAATGACATCGGACGCAATCATGCCAATTGCGACGGATGCGGAAGCGAGTGGGATAATAAAAAAACCGCTCCCGTGGGCAGCTTCAAACCCAACGCTTTCGGTTTATACGACATGATGGGAAATGTCTGGCAATGGACGGATGCCTGCAGGAGCGGTAACTGCACCCGGCGGGTATTCTGCGGGGGATCATGGAACCATCGGCCGCAGGACATGCGTGCCGGAATGTGCAACTGGTTCGAGACGAGCAAACGCATGCGCTATCTCGGATTTCGTCTGGCCATCACCCTCCCCTGAAACACTTCCTGCGGCAGTAGCGGTAAAAATTCCGAAGCAGTTATTGAGCGCCGGCGAAGCCCACTCGAAGGAAATCAGGTTGCGCGCCTTATTCTTGCGCCCAGCATGGACAGTTTCTGCTCGATGAATTCATATCCGCGGTCCAGGTGGTAAATGCGGTCGATGACGGTTTCCCCTCTGGCGATCAATCCGGCCAGCACGAGACTGGCTGAAGCGCGCAAGTCAGTCGCCATGACGGCTGCGCCATCCAGCGCGGCGACGCCGCATACGATGGCTGCGTTCCCCTCCACCTTGATATCCGCATTCATCCGCTTCAATTCCTGCACATGCATGAAGCGGTTTTCAAATATGGTTTCGGTAATGATTGCGGTCCCGGTAGCGACACTATTCAATACCATGAACTGCGCCTGCATGTCCGTAGGAAAAGCGGGATAAGGCGCAGTCCTCAGATTGACGGACTTGGGAGCATGTTTCATTTTGAGGCGAATCCAGTCTGGTCCCGATTCGATTGCCGCGCCAGCCTCCATCAGTTTGTCGAGCACTGCATCCAGGGTATCGGGTCGAGTCTCCTTGAGGTATATCTCCCCGCCGCTTGCGGCTGCCGCGATCAGAAATGTTCCGGTTTCTATTCGATCCGGCATCACTCTATAGGTCGCGCCATGCAATGTCTCCACCCCCTCGATGGTAATGATATCGCTCCCGACCCCGTGGATTTTTGCACCCATCGCGATGAGGCAATTGGCGAGATCCGATATTTCCGGCTCGCGCGCGGCATTTTCGATTATCGTGGTTCCATCGGCCAGCGTGGCGGCCATCATCAGGTTTTCAGTGCCGGTAACGGTAACGATATCCATAACGATATGGGCGCCGCTCAACCGCCTGGCTTTTGCGTGGATATATCCATGCTCGATTTCGATCTCGGCTCCCATGGCCTGCAAGCCTTTGATATGTTGATCCACCGGACGCAAGCCAATCGCGCAACCACCCGGCAGCGACACTTTTGCCGCCCCCGCGCGCGCCAGCATGGGTCCCAGTACCAGGATTGCCGCCCGCATCGTTTTCACCATTTCATACGGTGCGATGAGATGATTGAGATGCGCCGCAGTCAGCGTCATTCTTTCTTTTTCCGTCTCGATGCCGACACCCATCTGTCCGAGGAGATTCAGCATGGTGATCACATCGTTCAAATAGGGAACATTTTCGATTGTGAGCATATCTGCGGTGAGCAGCGACGCGCATAGAATGGGCAATGCCGCATTTTTGGCCCCGGAAATGCGGACCTCGCCATAGATGGGCATCCCGCCTTGAATGATGAGTTTTTGCATGGTTACAAAATAGTTGTCAGGTTATATTGGCGCGTACAATCCGGCCGGGCGCGCTGGGGCGCCGGGACCGGCTTCCTCCGCATCGCTGTTGCGCCGTGGCGCCGCGAGAACAAATTCGGGATTTCCCTATCCGCCGTCTCCCATAAAAAACTCCCTCGGCTCCCGGCGTCTAACATGGGTTCTCATTTGGAAAGACTGATGAGATCGACCTGGATTACAATTCGGAATTCAGGAGATACGGGCAGACAGGATCCGATAGGACCACGCGGGGCTAGCACTTTGATTATCGACTGAAAACCTGTCGTTCCCGCCATCATATCGTAAACTGGACTCCTCGGCTTCGTATTTATCCGTCCTGATTTACTGGCGGGCGGCTCAAGTTTGGCACAATTTATATACTCTTAAGGAAATCAGATGAAAAAAAAGACAATCCAGTCCCCCGATGCACCCCAGGCCATAGGAACTTATTCTCAGGCAATTCGCGTAAATGGAGGGGATACGGTTTATCTTTCCGGGCAGATCGGCCTGAATCCTTCCTCGATGCAGATGGTGGCCGGGATCGAGGGGCAAATACAGCAGGTGCTATCGAATCTGAAAGCTGTAGCAACAGCCAGTGGAGGAAGCCTGTCCGATATCGTGAAGCTGAATGTCTATCTGACGGATCTTTCCAATTTTGAAAAGGTCAACACCGCCATGGCAAGCTACTTCGATAAACCGTATCCCGCCAGGGCTGCGATAGGCGTGGCGGCGCTTCCGCGCGGCGCATTGGTGGAAATGGATGCGGTGATGGTATTGCCGGGGTGAAGGGCAATGCCGGGCAGGATTCCGGCCATCGAGCGGCCGGACCTCCCGCTATCCGCGCCATCCACCAGGCAACACAGGAGAAACTGGCCAAGCTTGGCATTGCCGATGAGTTCGATCTGATGCTGCATTTGCCGCTGCGGTACGATGACGAAACTCACCTCTATCCCATCGGGGATGTTCCTCTGAACAAGGCAGTTCAAGTCGAAGGCAATATCACGCACAGCGAAATCCTGTTTCGCCCGCGACGCCAGCTGGTATGCCAGGTGGAAGACGGCAGTGGTTCCCTCTTCATGCGTTTCCTCAACTTTTATGGCAGCCAGGTAAAAGCTTATTCCAAAGGTGTCCGCGTTCGGCTGCTGGGAGAGATCCGCTCCGGTTTTTTCGGAGTCGAGATGGTGCATCCGAAGTGCCGGGTAATACATAAGCATACGCCGTTGCCCGAAACTCTGACGCCGGTTTATCCATCCACGGCGGGCCTCTCCTCCGAAACCCTGCGAAGACTGATCCAGCAGGCTCTGCAACAGATCGCCGATAACAACCAGCAGCGGGAAGATCTGGAAACGTTGCCGGAGGCATTGTTGAAACGCTATCGGCTTCCCGGTTTCTGGGACAGCGTATTCTTTTTGCACAACCCTCCTCCCGAAGCATCAATAGCATTATTGCAGCAGCGCACCCATCCGGCCTGGCAGCGAATCAAGTTCGATGAATTGCTGGCGCAGCAGCTCTCCATGCGCCTGCATTACCAGCAGCGCCGCAGTGGCAGCGCCCCCGTTCTGCGCGAAAAGAAAGAATTGACCTCGGCGCTGCTGCAATCGCTTCCTTTCCAGCTCACGCGCGGCCAGCAGAACGCTTTTTCAGAGATCAGGAAGGATCTCGTCACCGGGCATCCGATGCAGCGGCTGCTGCAGGGTGACGTAGGCAGCGGCAAAACGGTGGTTGCCGCGTTGGCCGTGCTGGCCGCTGTTGAAAACGGCTACCAGGCCGCCTTGATGGCTCCCACCGAGATTCTTGCCGAGCAGCTTTATCAGAAATTTTCCGGCTGGCTGGATCCGCTTTTTGCCCCGCGCGGATTGATGATTGCGTGGCTGTCTGGAAGCCAGAAACCAAAACAGCGGGAAAATATGCTCGCCAGCATCGCCCAGGGGAGTGCATCGGTGGCGATCGGTACGCATGCGCTGGTGCAGGAGCATGTGGAGTTTCATCGGCTTGGGCTTGCCATCGTCGATGAACAGCATCGTTTTGGTGTGCATCAACGGCTGGCGCTGAGAATGAAGGGTACAGCAGCCAGAATGGTGCCGCATCAGTTGATGATGAGCGCTACCCCAATCCCGCGCACTCTTTCGATGAGCTACTATGCCGACCTGGATGTCTCGGTAATAGACGAGCTGCCGCCAGGAAGATTCCCGGTGGTGACCAAGCTGATTGCCGATGAACGCCGCGAGGAAGTAACAGGCCGCATACGCGAGGCGTGCCGGTCGGGAAAACAGGCCTATTGGGTGTGTCCGCTGATCGAGGAATCCGAGGCTTTGCAGCTGAAGACCGCGTTGGAGACGCATGGCAAACTGGCGGCCACATTTCCCGAGCTGGAAATCGGTCTTGTGCACGGCCGCCTCTCCGCGCGGGAAAAATCGGCAGCGATGGAATCATTCAGGAAAGGTGAAACTCAACTACTGGTTGCAACAACCGTAATTGAAGTGGGCGTGGATGTGCCCAACGCGTCGCTGATGGTGATCGAGCATGCCGAACGCATGGGCTTGTCGCAGTTGCACCAGTTGCGAGGCCGGGTAGGACGCGGTGGTGAGGCAAGCATATGCATACTGCTATATCAGAAACCCTTGTCGCCCATCGCGCGGGAACGGCTTAGAATCATATTCGAACATGCGAATGGCTTCGAGATCGCGCATGAGGACTTGAAGCTGCGGGGACCCGGCGAGTTTCTTGGAGCGCGCCAAAGTGGCGTACCCATGCTGCGCTTTGCCAACCTCGAACAGGATGGGAATCTGCTTGCCGCCGCGCAAACCGCGGCGAGCGAGTTCCTCCGCGAGCATCCTTATGCCGCGCAGCGGCATCTTCAGCGGTGGCTCGGAAAAAAAAGCGAATACCTGAGGGCATGAAAATACCTGTGATGTCCATCGATACCCGGTCGTGATCTCGAAACCGCACCGTGGCGGCAGGCACATGCTGCGAAGAGACATATTGTGATGCTGCAAACCAGAAATTTGACGCTGAAATACCCCGATAAATTACTTTGTCACGACTTGAATTTGACTGTCAATCCGGGCGAATGCTGGGCCATACTCGGCCGCAATGGTTGCGGAAAGACTACTTTGATCCATGCGTTGGGGGGATTGCGGCAGGCAAACGGGAATGGCGGCTCACCCATCAGTCTGGGAGGCAAGCTGCTTGAAAGCTGGTCCCGCCGGGATCTTGCCCGTCATCTGGGCATACTGCTGCAGGAAGAACCCGGGGAATTTTGGGGAGATGTGCGGGAATACGTGCTCCTGGGACGGCATCCCTACGCCGATACCCTGTTTGGCTGGCGGTCTGCCGACCTTGACATTGCGCTTGAAGCCATAGAACGGATGGAACTGGCCGATGTCGCCCACCGGCCCCTTGGCACGCTTTCCGGCGGGGAACGCCAACGTGCGCGCATTGCCTTGCTGCTTGCCCAATCGCCACAATATTACCTGCTGGATGAACCCTTGCAGCACCTCGACTTGCGGCATCAACTTGGCGTGATGCAGCTTTTCAAGGAATTGGGGGAGCAAGGCAGCGCCCTCATGATGGTGCTCCACGATATAGGATGGGCCAGCCGCTTCTGCGACCACGTCCTGATGATATTCGAAAACGGGCAAATTATTGCAGGAGGTGCTGAAGATCTCCTCAATCGGGAAAATCTCGAGGCGCTTTATCAATGCAGCATGGAGGAATTTGTGAGGGAGCCGCGGCGGCACACGCTGCCGGGATCTGTCTCCAGTGTATAATTCAGCCGATTCCTTCAGGAAATCCTTGAGAATTTCCCAACTTGGTCGCTTTTCCGCATCTTTAGCATATCGCTATCCTGATTCTCCTGGTTCTCGATATCTGCCGGATTTATTCAGAGGTCCTCCACTTTCGTAATGATTCGTAAACTGCTTCACCGCGTCTTCAACCGCAAACCTGCTGCCCCTGTTCCCCTTTCCAGCTCATCCAGTTCCGGGCTGCGGATCATTTCGTGCAGGCAGCATCGGATAACACGGGACCATATCAGCTCTTGCGCATTGAAAGTCACTTCGGAACTGCAGGAAGCAGGATATGCCGCTTTTGTAGTAGGCGGAGCCGCTCGTGACGTACTCCTGGGGCTGGAACCCAAGGATTTCGATGTCGCTACCAACGCCACGCCCGAGGAGGTGCGGTCGATTTTCCGGCGCTCGCGCATCATAGGGCGGCGTTTCAGATTGGTGCATGTGATGTGCGGCCCGGAAACCGTGGAAGTTTCAACATTTCGGGGAAGCATGCCCCTCGGCGAGGATAACGAAGGCGCCCCCCACGTACATGCCGATGAACACGGGCGTCTGCTGCGCGATAACGTGTTCGGCAGCCAGGAAGAGGATGCGAGACGGCGTGATTTCACCGTAAATGCCTTATTTTTCGACCCGGTAAAGGGAGAGATCTGGGATTACCTGGACGGCTATGAGGATATCGAGGCGAAGCGCCTGCGCATTATCGGCGACCCGATCCGGCGCTATCGCGAAGATCCCGTCCGGATGCTGCGAGCAGTCCGGCTGGCAGCCAAGCTCGACATGCAGATAGATGCCGGCACTGCGGCGCCGATCGCCGATCTCGCTCCCCTGCTGCAGAATGTGCCGCCATCCCGCCTGTTCGATGAAATGCTAAAGCTGCTGTTATCCGGGCATGCATCGGCGTGCGTGTTGGATTTGCGCAGGCGTGGCCTGCATCACGGCCTGTTGCCAATGCTGGACGCGATACTGGAACAGCCGCTGGGCGAGCGCTTCATCATGCTCGCGCTCGAGAATACCGATCAGCGGGTACGCGAAGAAAAACCGGTATCTCCGGGCTTTCTGTTTGCAGCTCTATTATGGCATGAAGTGCTTACGGCGTGGGATGCCCGCCAGCACACAGGGGAAAAAGTGATTCCCGCTTTGCATCAGGCGATGAGCGACGTCCTGGCGATCCAGAACAAGAAGCTTGCCATTCCTCATAGGTATGACGCCATCATGAAGGAGATCTGGGCCATGCAGCCGCGCTTTACCGGGAGATCCGGCCGCAGGCCCTTCCGGCTGCTGGAGAATCCCCGCTTCCGCGCTGCGTACGATTTCATGCTTCTGCGGTGCGAAAGCGGCGAACTGGATAGGGAATTGGGAAAGTGGTGGGAGGCATTTCAGCGGGCCGATCCGAGGGAGCGCGAAGCCATGCTGCTCAAGGACGACACGCCCGGGAAGCGTAAAAGAAGCCGCGCCCGGAAGAAGCCGGCTTCCGTCGGCGAACCGGCGTTGCGGAATAAAGGCGCAATACGGGAATAGCGAAATAATTCCATGGCATGCCCATTCCCCGACCCTGTCTCACGGGCTTATATTGCGCTCGGCAGCAATCTGGATGATCCGGTGTCCCAGATTCGACGCGCATTCGAGGAGCTGGCGGAGCTTCCTTCCAGCCGCGTGCTGCGACGCTCTTCTCTCTATCGCAGCACCCCGGTTGGGCGGCTCGATCAACCCGATTTTATCAATGCGGTGGTGGAAATGGAGACAGCCCTTTCACCCCGCGGACTGCTCGCGGCTCTACTTGAAATCGAGCGCAGCCATGGCCGAATACGTGAATATCCTGACTCTCCCAGAACACTCGATCTGGATGTTCTCATGTATGATCACGTAAAAAGTGACGAACCCGATCTTGTCCTTCCGCACCCGCGCATGCATCAACGCGCATTCGTGTTGCAGCCTCTTCTGGAAATCGCGCCGGATTGTCACATCGATGGGCATGGTCCCCTTGCTCAATTGCTGGCATTATGCAAAAACCAGCAAATCGAACGGACATAGGCCGTGAAGCTGGAAGATTGCCGCTACGTTGTAATCGAGGGTCCCATAGGAGCGGGAAAAACCAGCCTGGCGCGGCGCATGGCCGTTCACTTGAGCGGGCAGACATTGCTGGAAAAACCGGAGGAAAATCCGTTTCTGGACAGATTTTACGGAGACATGCCGCGTCACGCGTTGCAGACGCAATTATTTTTCCTGTTTCAGCGCATCAATCAGCTTCAGGGCTTGACGCAAATGGATATGTTTGCGAGCACCATCGTAAGCGATTTTTTTCTGGATAAGGATCCGCTATTTGCCAGGCTCACGCTCAGTGACAGCGAATACGATCTATACAAAAAAATCTTCCATCAATTACAGACCAGGCAGCGACCGCCAGATCTTGTGATCTATCTGCAGGCATCCGTTCCGACGCTGATGGGGCGGGTGAAAAGGCGGGGAAGCCCCTTCGAGAAAAATATTTCCGAAGACTATCTTCGGCAGGTTGCCGACAGCTATGCCCGATTTTTTCACCAATATGAAGATGCGCCCTTGATGATCATCAATAGCGAAAATCTCAATCTGGTGGACAACCCGGGGAATTTCCGGCTACTGCTGGAGCGCGTCAACGCAATGCGAAGTCGGCGCGAGTACTTCGACCAGGGAGTTTGACCGGCATTCCGGATATCGGGACGACAGGCTAGCAGTCTGTCGGACTTGAAGAATCGAAGTTCGGTTGAAGCGAGGTACGGAATGGCGCCCGGCAACGGCGAAGCCAATATCCGTTTTGCTTCAAGATCTATTTGACGAGTTACGCAGGAGCCATGTATGCGCACTACACAGGACACGCTACAAAAAATGCGGGATGATGGTGAAAAAATAGTCATCCTTACCTGTTACGACGCGAGTTTCGCCACCTTGCTGGAAGATGCCGGCGTCGATATCCTTCTGGTGGGCGATTCGCTGGGAAATGTCCTGCAAGGCGAGGAAACAACGCTTCCGGTGACACTGGAAGATATGATCTACCATACCCGCTGCGTGAAAAAAGGCTCCAGCAGGGCATTTATCATGGCAGACATGCCGTTTGGCACCTCCCAGGTTGCACCCGGGGATACGTTTGAAAATGCCGCCGAACTCATGGCTGCGGGCGCAAACATGGTCAAGATCGAGGGCGGCTGCATCATGGCGGAAACCGTTGAATTTCTCACTCGCAGAGGCATCCCGGTATGCGCCCATATCGGCTTGACTCCTCAGTCAGTCCATCAGTTGGGTGGCTACAAGCTGCAAGGCAAGACCGGCTTTCAGGCAAAGCAATTGCTGGAGGATGCCGTCAGCCTGGAACAAGCGGGTGCGGGCATGCTCCTGATGGAAGTGGTTCCCGCGGTACTGGCAAAGCAGGTTACCGAAACGCTATCCATCCCCACCATCGGCATCGGCGCCGGAATGGATTGCTCGGCACAGGTTCTGGTCCTGTATGACATGCTGGGAATCTATTCCGGGAAAAAGGCCAGATTCATGAAAAATTTCCTGGCCGGAGCCGGCAGCGTCCACGAGGCGGTGCGAAATTACGTCAAGGCGGTAAAGAACGGCGAATTTCCAGGGCCGGAACATGCTTTTTGATCTGCCGGGGTGACGTGCCGCGGCATGGAAATCATCACTACCATCGGCTCGCTGCGAAGCCGTCTCAGGCAACAACCTTCAATCGCCTTTGTGCCCACGATGGGTGGCCTGCATGACGGCCACCTGGCACTGATCCGCGCCGCGCGGCAAAAAACCGGTTTTGTAGTCGCAAGTATTTTCGTCAACCGGCTGCAATTTTTACCGACGGAGGATTTCGATCGGTATCCTCGCACACTGGAGGAAGACTGCCGTCTCCTGCAAAACCATCATGCCGATGTGGTTTTTGCTCCTGGAGAAAAGGATTTATATCCCGCCCTTCAGGAATTCCTGGTGGATCCCCCGTCTATGGCAGACACGCTCGAGGGCGAATTCCGGCCGGGCTTCTTTCGCGGCGTCTCCACGATTGTGCTCAAGCTTTTCAATATCGTCGGACCCCAGGTGGCGGTATTCGGAAAAAAAGACTATCAGCAGTTACATATCCTGCGCGAAATGGTAAAGCAGTTGAATCTGCCAATCGAAATCCTTGCCGCCGATACGGTGCGAGCGCCGGATGGCCTCGCCCTGAGTTCACGGAACCGCTACCTCGCTCCCGAGGAGCGATGCCAGGCCCCTCGGCTATATCAGACACTGCGTCAACTTGGGCAGGAAATAAAAAGCGGCAATACAAGCTTTCGCGAGTTGGAGGAAAATGGGACGGCCGTCCTCGATCGGCACGGCTGGAAGGTCGACTATGTGGCAGTGCGAGACCAAAATACATTCGCTCCAGCCCAGGCCGGTAACGAGCGCGTGGTGGTACTGGGGGCAGCCAGGCTGGGCAAGACCAGACTGATCGACAATCTCGAAGTCTAGAACAGTATTACGGGGTTTGACCCGGCAAAATGGATGGAATTCGATAGGCGTCACCTTTTGACGACAGACATGAAATGTTTGGTTTCAAGAACTTATCCAGGGAGAAGATCAGCATGTTGCTGAAGGGCAACAAAACCTGCCCCTGAATAAATCTTTCCCGCTCAACTCATTGTATTTTCTCGTCTTTATTTCTGGCATGGTAAGTGCTTGTAAAGAATCAGGGCAACCAACCGGACCACCGCGAAGAAATGCACCAGATTGAGAAGGAGATGTTTCTTTTCGAAAGCCCCAGGAATAACCGCATGCTCGCCGCCCTCCCTGCGGAAGACTATAAGCGGCTGCGGTCCTATTTCGAACATGTCAGGATGTCACCTGGGCAATTCATACATGAAGCCGCGACCCCGGTAACTTATGTGTATTTTCCGACCAGCGCCATCGTTGCACCGCTATATGAAGTAAAAAATGGCGCATCGGTACAGTTGGCCATTGTCGGCAGCGAGGGGTTCACCGGCATCTCGTCGCTCCTCGGCGGAGGCAGCAGCCCGGGAATAGTGGTTCAAGCCCCCGGTTATGGCTACAGAATAAAGGAAAAGATACTGAAAATGGAATTTGAACGGCAAGGCTTTCTGCAACAACTGGCTCTGCATTTCGTCCAGGCGCTCATGACGCAGATGGCGCAGAACGCGGTATGTAACCGTCATCACAATGTGGAGAAGCAGCTATGCCGTTTTCTATTGATGAGCCTCGACAGGTCATCCGGACGTGAACTGCAAATGACGCATGAGCAGATTGCGATCATGCTGGGAGTGCGTCGAGAGAGCGTGACTCAGGCTGCGCTCAAGTTGCAGACCGCTGGCGCCATCCGGTACAGCCGTGGCCACATCACGGTGTTTGAGCGCGAAGAACTGAAGAAATCCGTGTGCGAATGTTATTCCGTGGTCAACAAAGAGTATGAGCGATTGCTGTGGACCAGGCGAACTCATCGAAGTGCTGTCCATGGTCCATGGGGTGGCACGAAAGGCAGACAGAGAGAAAGAACGATGGTCCGTAAACTGTGGAGAGCCCCGGACTGCTCGGCTGGAAACCAAATATCGCCCTCCCCTGACTTTGGTTCAAGCTGAGTAGCCCGGCTTGTCGATCTGGCCTCTTCAGGAAATTCAGGAAGCCATGAGTTCCCTGAGTACGTAGGGAAGAATTCCCCCGTGCCTGTAATATTCGACCTCGATCGCCGTATCTATCCTGCATAGCAGGTCGACTGCTTGCCGCGAACCGTCCTTGCGGTATATGTCGAGCTTCACGTTCTGCTGTGGCCGAATCTCCTTCAACCCCGAGAGATCGAATTGCTCGTCGCCCCGAAGGCCGAGCGATTGCGCGTCATTTTCATCCTTGAACTGAAGCGGCAATACACCCATGCCCACCAGATTGCTTCGATGTATCCGCTCGAAGCTCTTGGCAATAACCGCCTTTACCCCTAGCAATTGCGTGCCCTTTGCCGCCCAATCCCGACTTGAGCCGGTGCCATACTCCTCACCCCCGAATACCAGCGTTGGCACACCGTCAGCCAGGTATTGCATCGCGGCATCGAAGATGCTCATTTGCCGGCCATCGGGCTGGTGCAGCGTAATCCCGCCTTCGCTGCCTGGGATCATCATGTTTTTGATACGCACGTTGGCAAAAGTCCCTCGCATCATGACTTCGTGATTGCCGCGGCGTGCGCCATAGCTGTTGAAATCCATCTTCGCCACGCCGCTTGAAAGCAGATACTTTCCTGCGGGCGAGGTATCCTTGATTGCTCCCGCAGGACTGATATGATCGGTGGTCACCGAATCTCCAAATATGGCCAGGACGCGCGCTCCCGATATATTGCCGGGCTGCGCATACTTCATCGAAAAATCCTGGAAGAAAGGCGGCTCCGCTATATAAGTGGAGACCGGCCAGTCATAGGTATCCCCGGCTATCGACGCGATATCGTTCCATAAGGGATGATTCCTGGTAAGGTTACTGTAGAGTCGGCGGAATGTTTCCGCATTCGCTGCAAATTTTATCAATTCCTGGATTTCTTCATCTTCTGGCCAGATATCGCTGAGCCATACTGGTTTGCCGTCTTTTCCCAGGCCCAATGGTTCCGAAGACAGGTCCTTGAGCATCGTTCCGGCGAGTGCATACGCCACTACCAGCGGAGGAGAACCAAGGAAATTCGCCCGGATGCTGGGATGGATCCGCGCCTCGAAATTGCGATTGCCGGATAGCACCGCCGCGCACACGAGATCATTCTCGACCACAGCCTCTTCGATAGGCTCCGAAAGCGGACCGGAGTTGCCAATGCAAGTGGTGCAGCCATAGCCCGCAAGATTGAAGCCGAGCTTTTCCAGGTAGGTCAGCAATCCGGCGGCGGAAAGATACTCTGTCACCACGCGCGATCCGGGCGCGAGAGAAGTCTTGATATGGCGCTTCACCGTCAAACCCCGCTCGACCGCCTTTTTCGCCAGTAATCCGGCTGCGATCAATACGCTGGGATTGGATGTATTCGTGCAGGATGTAATTGCCGCAATCAGAATATCGCCATGCCTCAGATCGACCGGTCCATTGGGAAGGCATACTTTTTCATCCGTATCCATCAAGGGGCGATTAGCAATCATTTCGGCAATATTCCTCGCGCTTCCCGGCTGCAGAGGAACCTTTTCCTGGGCTTCACCATCGGCCGCCTCCTTGCTCACGGCATCCCCGCAGCCACGCACAGGATAGCGCCGCTCCAGATCCTCGGTATTTTTTCCATAGCCACCCTGGGCGGCAGGCTTGGAAAAAAGCTCAGAAAACCGGGTTTTCATGCTGCCAAGCTCGATACGATCCTGCGGACGCCGCGGTCCTGCCAGGGAGGGTGTAATCGTACCCAGGTCGAGTTCGAGTTCACGGGTGTAATCGATGTCGCCCCCCCGTGGAACGCCATACAGTTCCTGTGCCTTGAAATAGGACTCGAACGCGGCAACCTCGTCCCCGGTGCGTCCCGTGTTCCTGAAATACTCGATGGTTTTATCATCCACCGGGAAAAAACCCATCGTCGCTCCATATTCCGGCGCCATGTTGCCGATCGTTGCACGGTCCGGCACTGTCAATGAAGCGGTCCCCTCGCCAAAAAATTCCACGAACTGTCCCACGACATTGGCCTTGCGCAGCATTTCCGTGATCGTCAATACCAGGTCGGTGGCGGTAACGCCATTGCGCAGGCGTCCTCTAAGATTCACACCCACCACGTCCGGGGTCAAAAGATAGACGGGCTGGCCCAGCATGCCTGCTTCCGCCTCTATACCTCCGACACCCCATCCCACTACGCCTATGCCATTGATCATGGTCGTATGCGAATCTGTCCCTACCAGCGTATCCGGGTACGCCACACCCTCTTTCTGATGCACGCCTCGGGCGAGATATTCCAGATTCACCTGATGAACGATTCCGATGCCCGGAGGCACCACCCTGAACGTATCGAACGCCTGCATGCCCCATTTGATGAACTGGTAACGCTCGTGATTGCGGCGGAATTCCACTTCCATGTTGAGCTTTAGCGCATCGTCATTGCCGTAGTAGTCGACCTGCACCGAATGGTCGACCACGAGATCAACCGGCACCAGCGGTTCGACCACCTTTGGATCCCGGCCCATCCTTTTCGTGACGCTGCGCATTGCCGCAAGATCAACCAGTAGGGGAACTCCGGTGAAATCCTGGAGAACGATGCGGGATACGACGAACGGAATCTCTTCCATGCGCGCCCCGCTGGGCTGCCAGTTGGCGAGCTGCTTCACATGAGCCTCGGTAACCTTTATATCGTCGCAATTGCGCAGAACCGACTCGAGAATGATGCGGATCGAAACCGGCAGTCGCGAAACTTTGGCGAAGCCGGCCGCCTCCAGCGCGGGCAGGGAATAATATTTCGCGCTTTTGCCGCCTGGAAGAGCAAGCTCCTTGAGAGTATCAAACAGATTATGCGTCACGGGATATTCCTTCAAAAAATTAGCGGGGCCGCGAGCCCCAGGAAGCGCATCGGCGCAGAATTCCCGGCACGGCAACATCGGGAGCCGGGGTTTGCGGCATGATATGGCCTTTGCTGCTCAACGTTGCCAGCCGCCTGCGAAGCTTCCGCCACTTCGTGCCTCTGCTTCGTTCCGGCCGAAACCCACTATCGCGGAGGCAAAACAAGCTTTGACAGGCTTGGCGCCCTTCATTCCGTATGGTATTCCGGAATATCGGCTTCGATCACATTCTTTGCGAAGCTTTCGTAGGCGTCGCCCACCCTTTTAGCCAGAGAATCGGGGAAAAGGTGAAAATGCCCGCTTTTCAGGCCGGAGACTATTTCTTCCGCGACGACCAGAGGCGGCTCCGCGGACCTGTTGAGGCCGGCGCTATCCGACATATCGGTAGCAATAAGGCCAGGGTGGACGCTGAGCACCAGCGTGCCCTGCTGGCCCAGCAACTCCCTCAGCGCCTGGGTAATGGAATAGGCAGCCGCTTTCGAGGCGGAATGGATTGCAAAGCTTGAAGAGCATTTCAATGAAGCAACCGAGTTGATTTGCACGAAGGCGCCCCCGCCGTTGCGCTTGAGGACGGGAGCAAAGGCTTGCGCCACATGCATGAGGCCGCATACATTGATCCTGATCGCAAGCTCCAGTGCTTCCACGGCGTCGCCATCCAGAGGTGTCCTTGCCATGAAGACGGCGGCATTGTTGACCACTACCTGGACATCAGGTGCATTGCCGGCCAACGCCGAAATAGTTTCCCGCTTGGCGAGATCCAGGCGAACGGGAATGACCCGGTTGCCATGCTGGTTGATCAAAGGCTCCACGGAATGCACGTCCCTGACCGCGGCATAGATCTTGGCGACACCCTCGCGCAGAAATACTTCCGCTATCATCCTGCCGATTCCGCGGTTTGCGCCCGTGATGACCGCCACCTTGCCCCTGATGTCATACCTTGGCTTCATGCTGTCCATTCCTGATTCATCGCGAGGCCCGATCATGCTTCCTGAAGGGTGACGATGGAGATGCCCCACACACCCTTGAGGAAGCACTGAACAAATCCTCGCTGTTAAGTCTATCACCCGTGGCTGCGCTGGATTCATTTTTTAGCGAGCGTAATCACGCGAATCTCAAAATCGAGTAACATGAATAGGGTGGCGACATCACTATCATAGTAGAGAAGCCCGACACCTGCCCGCAGCGCTGCCACCGGATCAGCATGCCTCTGCGTCAAAAGAAGATTACTTGCCATGCGGATATCATAAAAATATCATAAAAAAATGGCTTTCACGACTCCTTCCAGCCTGGTTCTCCTGCATGGGTTTCTTGGTTTCTCGCACCTCGGACCGATCGAATACTTTCGTGGCATAAGGAAAGTCCTGCTGCCCATGCGAATCATGCCTCTGATACCCGAAGTACCCGGCGCCGGCACCATCGCGGAGCGGGCTGAGACACTCGCCCGGCACCTCTTCCGCAGCAATACACAGGCTTTTGCCCTGGTGGGCCACAGCATGGGAGGGCTCGACGCCAGGTATCTCATTGCCCATCTCGATCCGGATCGGCGCGTGAAGAGCCTGGTTACCGTTGCCACGCCGCATCGCGGCTCTCCTCTCGCCCAGTGGATGATCGAATCGCGCGGCGCCATACCGGCCTGGTTCAGGCATTGCGGACTGCCCGGATTGAGAGAATTGACTCCTGAAACACGTCTGGCAACGCCGATACCGAACCGGGAAGACGTGACCTATGCTTCTTATGCCAGCGTCCGTCCCGATAGTGAGCTTCCCTTCTGGCTCAGGCATTATGCGCGCGTTATTCCGGAAGCGAACGATGGCCTGGTGCCGGAGAGCTCGGCGCGATGGGGAACATTCCGTGGAATGGTGCGCGCGGACCATATCGAGCTTCTGGGATGGAGCCTGGGTTTACCCAATGCCCGCGCGGCCCGGCCATTCAATCATCTGCAGTTCTGGAAAAAAGTGGCTGCCGAATCCCTGGCGGCAACAGAAGACGCAATGAACCAAAAGGACGGCCATGGATCAGGGTGAAGATCGCAGACGAACCATGCCGTGGTATGACTGGCTGGTATTCATCGTTCCGGCATGCTTGATCGTTGGCTTGGGACTGGAGTCCGCTCTTGGTCCCGACGGGGTGAAATACAGGGATTTCCGGGCGGTCGCGCACTGGTTCGATCCCGTTTTTTTTCAATATAACCTGGTCATGACCCTGCTTGCGGTTCTCGTGGTGCCATCGCTGGCGCTCAGCTATATACAGGCCATGACGGATCGCAAGGAAAAACTTCTGCAGCGCGAAGTGCCGGTTGAGCGGCGGGGAGAAATCCGGCGACGCATGGGCCGCCGCGCATCCTTCAGCGCCTATCGGGGCAGCGTATGGCTCACCACGACCGTGGTCCTGCTGGGCACCTGCATACTGCTGCTGTTCAAACCCGCCCCTTCCTCCGCGGAATTGGGCGTGGATTTCAGCCTTGGCGCAAATATGCTGACCATGGGGCCTTTTGCCGAACTATACGAGAAAAACCCGGAAGCGTACTATTCCCATGTCGTCCGCAGCCTCACGGCTTTCCAATATGGTTTCCTTGGCGCCTACATCTACTTCATCGGTTCGGTTATCCGCGCATACTTCACGCTGGATCTGACCTCGCATACCTTTGTCGACGGCGCCGTGCGCATGATCGTCGCGAGCATATTGGCGCTGGTGCTTTCGTTCGTCTTCAATTTCACCTTTCCCGAGGATTTCAAGGCCGTTGCCGCACCCGCCAGCAATTCTGCGTCTGCGAAGGAGGACGCGAAAGATGCTGCGGATGAAACAGAGCCAACCATACCGGCAAGCCTGAGCCTGCTTCCCGTTTTGAGCTTTTTCTTCGGTTTCTATCCCAAGCGGGCTGCGCTGGCAATCGAGCGCGTTGTGCTCAAAGTGATGAGAAGCATCCCCGGGGACAGTTACCGGGCTCTGCCGCTTTCCATGCTGGCCGGGATGAGTTATGCGCATGAGCTGCGGCTGGAACGGGAAGGCTACGACAACGTTGAAAATCTGTGCAGCGCCGATGCCGTAGATTTGGCGGTGTGCACCTGCTTCTCCTACAACCAGTCAAAGCAATGGATAGACCAGGCCTGGCTTGCGGCACACCTGCGGGAGGATTATCCGGACTTTGTCCGGCATACCAGCATAACGAGTAGTAATGAATTGCGCCTTTTCCTGACCGAGGGCGACGCCGCGCATATGGACGGTGCGGCGATGCTGGCGGCGGGCTTATCGGCGGACCCCGCGGTGATCGAATCCTGGAAAGTGAGGCTCATCGCTCTCAAGATCCTGCTCAATATCCATCCAGGCCCGACAGAAGACCCGGCTCATTCGACCCCTGGGACAGGGGACACATCGGTTGAAACTAAATCCGGCAGTTGACTGCTCATTTCCAGTTTTGAGTTACGATCCACAGAGACTTTCCGCGGTACCCGACGTTCACCAATATAGTGAGTTCGCCGCAGGGCGGATTCAGGTTGAATTTTATGTCCGCCTTGTCAGGCTCCTGGCGAAGGAGCGCCCCCGGAGCGTCGCCCGAGGGGCCCCGCAGAGCGGGGATCGGGCAGCGGAGGGGATGCTTCGACCGCACCACAGTTTTGTTGGGGCGCAGGCATCCCGCTACGGGGTCGCATCTTCCTTTCGGAAGACACTGCTCCGCCCTGCGCCGTCGCACCATTCGCGTCGTCGCCTTTCGCGCATCCCATCCCGCAAACCCACCGCCGCGCCAGCGGAAACTTGTTCAGAGGTTCCCTAGATCACGAACATATCGACAAATTGGTCGGCCGGCGTTTCCTCCAGCCTGGCCTGATCCTGGCATAAACCGGTTATCGCTTGCTGCCGTTGGGGCGGGAAGCGAAGCGCAAGATTGCGGCGGAATTTCTCCTGCAGCAGTGGAATACCTTCATTGCGGCGAAACCTGTGGCCCAGGGGGTAGCTCGCCACGATTTCCTCCAGCTTCCTCCCATCCTTGAATTCCACCTCTATGCCGTTCGGAATTGCCCGTCTTTCCGGGTCATGATACGCCGCCGTGAATTGCGGGTCCTCCACGCAGGTCATTTTTTCCCGCAATGCATCGATGCGGGGATCGGCAGCCACCGCGTCCTCATAATCGCCAGCCGTGAGCCGTCCGAAAATCAGCACGACAGCAACGATATATTGCATGCAGTGGTCGCGGTCGGCGGGATTGTCAAGCGGTCCTTTCTTGTCGATGATGCGGATCGCAGCCTCGTGCGTGCGAATGGTGATTTTCCCGATCTCATGGATACGCGCCTTTAGGTGGGGATGCAGTTGCATCGCGCACTCCGCCGCTGTCTGCGCATGAAACTCAGCCGGAAATGAAACCTTGAACAGGATATTTTCCATCACGTAGGATTCCCACTGTTCAATCGGCCTCTGGAACCGGAATGACTGTCCTTTGAACAAGACATCGTAAAACCCCCACTTTTCCGCAGTAAGCGCGGATGGATAACCGCTTTCTCCTTTCAAGGTAATCAAGGCGAGCCAGACTGCGCGGCTGGTGGCGTCTCCTGCCGCCCAGGACTTGCGGGAACCGGTGTTGGGCGCATGGCGGTAAGTGCGCAGCGCTTGCCCATCCACCCACGCTTGGGAAAGGGCATCGATGATCTGTTCGCGGCTGCCGCCCAGCATGTGTGTCACCACCGCAACCGAAGCGGCTTTCACCAGCAGGACATGATCCAGCCCGACACGGTTGAAACTGTTTTCCAGCGCGAGGCAGCCCTGGATTTCATGCGCCTTGATCATGGCGGTCAATACATCACGCATGACGAGCGGCCTGCTTCCCGGGGTTGCCGCGTTGCGTGCCAGCCAGTCCGCTACGGCCAGTATGCCGCCGAGATTATCCGAGGGATGGCCCCATTCCGCCGCGAGCCAGGTATCGTTGAAGTCGAGCCACCGTATCATGGCACCGATGTTGAATGCCGCCTGCACGGGGTCTAGCTCGAACCCGGTGCCGGGCACCCTCGCTCCGCCAGCCACCGTTGTTCCCGGAACGAGCGGACCCAGGAGCCGGGTACAGGCCGGGTAGGCAAGCGCTTCCACCGCGCAGCCAAGGGAATCGATGAGGCAAAGGCGGGCGGTTTCATAAGCCAACGTATTCTGGATAGGACGGCTGATGACGTAGTCGGCAATATCCGCCAGCACCTGGTCGGGCTGGGGACGACTATTGGGGATGTGCGATGACATGGGTGGCATGGGTTACCTGTCATAAAGCTGGCGATCCCGCCAGGGAATACTGTCATTCCTGCGAAAGCGGCAGCACTGTCTCATCCGCCGGTATGCAGTTGAATACAGCTTTCGACTATATTCCCTGTCGTGCCGTCCTTCTCATGCCGGAAAAGCGTGGCAGATGAACCTGGCCCCGCTCCTTTGGTCCACCACTCCAACCCGTTCCCGACATAGCGCGCTCCACTGCCCGAAACGGCAATGGTCATCTCGCGCATCCTGCCCTCGTACTGCACAGCAGCCATGGTGCTGGAGGGATAGGATGCCCTCACGATATTGCCGCTATTGCAGCGGTAGGCAATCGGTAAGTCAATATCCGCTTCCCTCCCGTCAATTGATACGCCAGTGGGAGAGAAATGACTACAACCCGTCAAGGCGACGATGGTAACGAGAAGAAAAAAACGCATCAATATTTGATGCCTCAATCGAATTGAACAGTACCCGAACGAATGATTCCACAAAAAATACCATGAATTTCATCATTCCGGGCTGTTGACCTGGAATCCAGGCTAAACCAATAATGATGCTCTCGCCACGTAAGCCGGGTTTATGGAAGCCTCCAGCGGAAGCCGTTACAATTACTGTCAGCTCCTGTTTGTCCGCTTGGGACGCGCCCTTTGTCTGATCCTGCCAGCGCAAAGTCGGAGACCTATGATGAGCTTTACAACGACCCTGGTGCGCGACACCGTATCCGTGAGGCTGGTAGCAGATACGCAACGCGGACAGCGGCCGTTATCTTCGTCCGGGCAACGCCTTATACATAGACATAGGCGCGTAGTTGTTTCTCTCCGTGATTCCAGTCTCTCATCAATTTTCGACTAACGCCAGCGGATAGACGTTCCATGAAAATCCTCGAATATGTGGGCCTCGACACCTCTCGTGTCAAAGCGGCCTACCTTAAAGTAACCGAGGCCATCGTCCGTAATGACTTTCGCGCCGCTCAAGTAAAGAAACTCTCCAACCTCAGCCACGGCAAGTTCTACCGGGCAAAGCTTGACGACACCAACCGGCTGCTATTCTCCCTCGTACGCCATGCCGACGAGGTGTGCGCTCTCATGCTCGAGGTCATCGAAAATCATGATTACGACAAGAGCCGCTTCCTGCGGGGTGCGGCAATCGACGAGACCAAGATTGCCGACATCGATGCCAGTGAAGCGCTTCGTGAAGCCCTGCCCATACGCTACCTGCATCCTTCCCGTCGTGACATCCATTTGCTGGACAAACCCATCTCTTTCGATGACGCACAGCAAGCTATCTATCATCTGCCACCGCCGCTCATCGTTGTCGGTTCCGCCGGCAGTGGCAAGACCGCCCTGACTCTCGAAAAGCTCAAGCATGCCGAGGGCGAGATATTATATGTCACCCACTCCGCTTATCTCGCCAACAGCGCCCGCGATCTCTATTACGCCAACGGTTTTGAGCATACCGGCCAAGATGCGGTGTTTCTGTCCTACCGCGAGTTCATCGAGTCGATCCGTGTGCCGCGAGGGCGGGAGGCTGGCTGGCGCGACTTCGCCCAATGGTTCGGCCGTATGCGCCAGGCTTTTCGTGGCATCGACGGTCACCAGTCTTTCGAGGAGATTCGCGGCGTGATCTCTGCAGGGGCGGATGGCCTGCTCACCCGGGAGAGCTACCATGCTCTGGGCGTGCGCCAATGCATCTTCCCGGAAAGCGAACGCGACCGGGTCTACGATCTTTTCGAGAAGTACCGGTCCTGGCTGGCCGAGGCCAAGCTCTACGACGTCAACCTCGTCGCACAGGACTGGCAGGTGTTCGCAGCACCACGTTACGACTTCATCATTATCGATGAAGTTCAGGATCTTACCGCGGTGCAACTGGCGCTAGTGCTCAAGACGTTAAGGAAACCAGGCCATTTTCTGCTGTGTGGCGATTCGAATCAGATCGTCCATCCCAACTTCTTCGCATGGAGCCGGGTAAAGAGCCTGTTCTGGCGTGACCCGCAACTTGCCGAGCGGCAGGAATTGCGCGTACTCGCCACCAATTTCCGCAATAGCCGCGAGGCGACACGCATCGCCAATACACTGCTCAAGATCAAGCACAGGCGCTTCGGCTCCATCGATCGGGAAAGCAACTTCCTGGTCGATGCGGTGGGCGATGAGGCGGGACAAGTGGCCTTGTTGCCGGACAAGGACAATGTCAAGCGTGATCTGGACCAGAAGATTCGCCAATCGACACAATTCGCCGTGCTGGTGATGCGAGACGAGGACAAGATCGAAGCAAAGAAGCATTTTTCCACGCCATTGCTTTTTTCCATCCACGAAGCCAAGGGGCTGGAGTACGATAATATCGTGCTCTACCGCTTCGTCTCCGACCATCGGGGCGAGTTTGCCGATATTCTGGAAGGCGTGGACAAGCGCGATCTAGCCATCGATGCACTGGCGTACCGCCGCTCCCGGGACAAGAGCGACAAGTCGCTCGAAGTCTACAAATTCTTCATCAATGCATTGTATGTAGCGCTTACGCGGGCGGTGAAGAATTTGTATCTCATTGAGTCCGACATGGGGCATCCTCTCTTCAATCTGCTCAATATTGCGGAAGAAGGGCCAGCGACGATCGAGGCCAAGCGGGCAACAGTGGAAGACTGGCAGAAGGAGGCCCGCAAGCTGGAATTGCAGGGCAAGCAGGAGCAGGCGGATGCCATCCGGCACAGTATCCTGAAGCAGACCCTGGCACCGTGGCCGGTGTTCGACGAGGCAAGGGTGCGGGAACTGCTCATCAAGGTATTCCGCGAACGGACACCGGGCGGCAAGCCCAAGCAACAGCTCTACGAGATTGCCACCTGCCACGACGAACCGGTACTCGTCGCCTGGCTCGAGCAGGAGACTGGTTTCACCGCTGCGAAGGGCTTCTCAATGCAGCGTGCGAGCCTGGGGCGTAAAAGCTACATCAATTATTTCGCGGGCAATTTCAAGGAAATTTTGCGGCAGTGCGACCGGCATGGCATCGAACATCGCCTCCCGATGAATCAGACGCCGCTCATGGCAGCCGCCTCAGCCGGCAACCTGCTGTTGGCCGAGGCTCTGATACTGCGTGGCGCAAACCGGGAAGCAACGGACCATTACGGCCGCAATGCGCTCCACTGGGCGATGTTGGAGGCATTCCACGATCCAAAATTCGCAAAAGGTCCGTTTGCTGCCCTCTATGAACTCCTGGCCCCGGCAAGCGTCGATGTGAATACCGGCGAGCGATTGGTGCGCGTAGACCGGCATCTGTCCGAATACTTTCTTTTTCAGACCTTGTGGGTGCTGTTCAAATCGCGCTTCACCCACCGCCAGCGGCGACCCTATGGCGCATTCGAAACACAGGCGATCCTGGACGCGTGGCAGCACCTGCCCGCCAACGTGGTGCGGCCGGAACGCAACAAACGTCAGCATCTCTCCGGTGTGCTGGCGAGAAACGAGGTGGAGCGGGAGTACTCCTACAACCGGGGTCTTTTCAAACGGGTGGGACAGGGCTGGTACCAGTTCAACCCGGAGCTCTCGGTGCGCCGCCGGCAAGGGGAGGAGGAAACCTGGGTACCTGTCTATCAGGCGCTCAATCTGCCTTTCATCAGCGAGTTCGCCTGGGATTTTGTCTGGAACCGCATTGATGAATATCTGGCGCTGTCGGGGCTACCCGGTCGCACGTTGCCCATTGCTGCCGAGCGCGCAGTCGCGCGCCAGCAGGCGGCCGAATATGAACGGAAACAACGGGAGGCCGAACAGCATGCGGCACTCGAACGGTGGAAGACTGAGCAGGAGGCGGCGCGAAAACTGCGACTGGAAGAGACGCCGAAATGGGGCACCAGCGAGGCCAAGCAACGTGAGATCGAGCGAATTCGGGCTGAAATCAAGGCGAGACAGAAGAGCTAACGCGGAAGAATTGGGAAATTGAAATAAATTGGGGTCAGACTCATTAGTCTTCCCGCCACGTAGTCACGCAGTCACCTAGGGCACAATAAGCAAAGCGCATTGCGCCGCGTGAGTCAACCGTTGCGCTCCGAAATCGGAACGAACTTCCGATCCTCCGGCCCGATATAGTTGGCGGAAGGCCGTATGATTTTGTTGTCCGCCCGCTGTTCGATAATATGAGCAGCCCAGCCGCTGGTGCGGGCGATGGCAAACAGCGGCGTGAACATCGCCGTGGGGATGCCCATCATGTGGTAGCTCACGGCGGAAAACCAATCCAGATTGGGAAACATGTTCTTGGCATCCTGCATCACCTCCTCTATCCTGGCTGCGATATCGAACATTTCCATGTCGCCCGCTTCCACCGACAGTTTTCTCGCAATTTCCCGTATTATCCGGTTGCGCGGATCGGAGACGGTGTAGACGGGATGGCCGAAGCCGATGATGATTTCCTTGCTGGCCACGCGCCGCCGTATATCTGCCTCCGCCTCATCCGGATTTGCGTAACGGGTCTGAAGATCGAAAGCTGCTTCGTTCGCGCCGCCGTGCTTGGCGCCACGCAACGCGCCGATTGCGCCAACTACTGCCGAGTAGAAATCCGAGCCGGTTCCCGCGATCGCCCGAGCGGTAAAGGTCGATGCATTGAACTCGTGCTCCGCATACAATATCAACGAGGTATGCATCGCCCTGATCCACGTTACCGGGCATTCTCTGCCGTGCAGCAAGCGCAGAAAATGCGCGGCGATGGAACCGGCATCGGTGGTCAGGCCGATTCGGCGGCCATGATGGACATAGTGATGCCAATAAAGCAGCATGCTGCCGAGACTGGCCAGCAACCGGTCCGCCAGATCGCGAGCACCTGCCGCGGAATGATTTTCCTCTTCCGGCAGCATGGCGCCCAGTGCGGATACGCCGGTCCGCATGACATCCATCGGATGCGCCGAGGCGGGAAGTGCCTCTAGTACCGTTTTAATGCCGGCGGGCACATCCCGCAAGGACCGGAGCTTTTCCTTATAGCCGGCCAGTTCCGCCATTGTGGGCAGTTTTTCATGAATCAATAGATAGGCGATTTCCTCGAATTCGCAGATCTCCGCTATATCCAGGATATCGTACCCGCGATAATGCAGATCGTTGCCGCTTTTGCCAACGCTGCATATCGCCGTGTTGCCGGCAACGACGCCGGAAAGCGCTACGGATTTCTTCGTTTTAGCCTCACCGGAATTTTGTGTATTGTCACTGATCTTCAATCTGCCTCGCTGCCTGGGTGAGCAAGCTATCCTGCTTCTCCTCGTATATGTGGTAATCGAGGAAATCATATAGCTCCGCGCGGGTCTGCATGGCACCGACCATGCTTTTTTGCGTGCCATCGCGCCGTATCGCCTGGTATGCCGCCAATGCGGCTGCGCTCATGGCCCGGAATGCGGACAGAGGATAAAGTGCCAGGGCGACGTTGGCTCGCGCCAGGTCCTCGACCGTAAAGAGCGGAGTGGCGCCGAATTCCGTAATATTTGCCAGGATAGGGACCTTCACCTCTGCCGCAAACTGCCTGTATGTGTCCAGGTCGGCAACGGCTTCCGGAAATATCGCATCCGCGCCGGCCGCCACATAGGCGCACGCGCGGCTTATAGCGGCAGACACCCCTTCCACCGCCAGCGCATCCGTTCTTGCCATGACCATGAAACTGGAATCGCACCGGGCATCTACCGCAGCCATGATGCGATCCACCATTGTCCGTTCACTGGCGATAACCTTGCCCGGACGATGGCCGCAACGTTTGGCAGGCACCTGGTCTTCGATATGCATTGCCCCTGCCCCGGCCTTGATCAGCGACTTTACGGTGCGGGCAACGCCGAAGCTGCTGTCCGATATGGAAAAGCCGGTGTCCGCATCCACCAGCAATGGTACGTCCGTAATATCGGTAATGCGGCGAACGTCGGTCAGAACATCGTCGAGTGTCGAGATAGCGAGATCCGGCAAGCCGAGGGATGCTGCAGCCACGCCCGCACCGGAGAGATAGATTGCCTTGAAACCCGCACGTTTCGCCAGGAGCGCGGAGTAGGCGTTTATACACCCCGCCACCTGCAGTGGCCATTCGCTTGAAAGTGCGGCGCGAAAACGCGAGCCCGCGGAGGAAGGGATCATCAGGAAATCGTCACGAATCGTGGGAGAGATGTTTATTTGAGCAAGTGCCTGATCGATTCCTGTTCCTCCACCAACTCGCGGTAAGAAACCTGCATTTTCTCTTTTCCCGATTCGCTTATTTCCAGATCAGGAACGATTTGATAAGTGCCGCCCTTGCATACCACCGGAAAGCCATATATGACACCCCCTGGAATGCCATAGCTCCCATCCGAGGGAATGCCCATTGAAACCCAGTCATTCTCCCTGGTGCCAAAGAACCAGTCGCTGACATGATTGATAATCGCATTCGCGGCGCTGGCGGCGCTGGACAAGCCGCGCACTTCGATAATGGTTGCGCCGCGTTTCTGGATCGTGGGAATAAACTCACGCTCCACCCATCCTGGATCACCGATCACATCAAGGGCTTTTCTTCCGTTCACCTGCGCGTGGCTCAGGTCCGGATACTGGCTGCCCGAGTGGTTTCCCCAGACGATCATCCTTCGCACGCCGGCCACGGGACAACCAGCTCGAGCGGCAAGCTGGGATAGCGCCCGGTTATGGTCCAGTCTCATCATTGCGGAAAAATTTCCCGGCTTCAGGTCGGGCGCATGGGTCATCGCGATATAAGCGTTGGTATTGGCCGGATTGCCCACGACCAGGACCCTGGCCTCGCGGCTCGCTACTTCATTGAGCGCCCTGCCCTGGCTGATGAATATGGCGCTGTTTGCTTCCAGGAGATCCTTCCGCTCCATGCCCTTGGTGCGGGGCCGCGCTCCTACCAGCAATGCGATATCCACATCGCGAAAAGCAACCTTCGGATCATCGGTAACGATCAGCCCTGCCAGAAGGGGAAACGCGCAATCCTCCAGCTCCATCACCACGCCTTTCAGCGCAGGCAATGACTGGGGGATGTCCAGCAAATGCAGGATGACCGGCTGATCCTTACCCAGCATGTCGCCCGCAGCGATACGAAACAGCAGACTATAGCAGATCTGGCCGGCCGCTCCCGTGACCGCTATGCGAATAGGATTTTTCATTCTTGCGCTCCTATGGGAGATTGCCGTTAAACCTGGCACGGCAATATCCTTGCCGCATTCCTGGCAAACAACGCGACAGCAATGGAAGCGGCAGGGAGTCCGTGGCAGTATACATACAGGTTAGCCTCAGCCTGAAATGGCCAAGATGCGGAAATCGCAAAGACGAGCGTCGCAGAAGCCATCATCCGGCACAGATGGGACAACTCGCGCGCTCACACGACTTTTTCCGCTCAACGATGCTCGCCTGACTAACTCGACTATAAAAACATTCCCCATCACTGTCAATTTGCATTCATTTGGCATCGTGGCCCCAGCACGATCATCGTTGCATGCCTTATGATCATCTGGATGTTACCACCAACGCGCTCAACGAGGATTCATTCAGACACTCTCAAAACCCTGTTTTCAATATGGATTAAGTCAGGTGTGCACCTGTTGTATCGTCCAGTATAACCGTCTAAACTAATCCGGTAGATACAAAACTCAACCGTTCGGGAGCGAAATGTGCAAAGTGATCGCCCCAAATACCTCGACCTTCTCAAAATACGACAGCCCCTGCCGGCTGTAGTCTCATTTCTGCATCGGGTGAGCGGAGCGCTGCTTTTTTTTCCGGGAATCCCTCTCCTGCTTTGCGGGCTCGACATGGCTTTGAATTCTCCGCAGGATTATGCCCGATTACAATCTCTTCTGGACAATTCCCTGATCAAGGGACTTCTGACACTTCTGCTCTGGTTTTTTCTGCATCATTTCTTCGCCGGCATCCGCTTTCTCGCACTGGATCTCGGCTATGGCGGCGCGCTGAGGCAAGCGCGTGCGAGCAGCAAGGCGGTCCTTGCCGCAAGCATCCTGTTTACTGTGCTGGTTTCGATACGAGTATGGTGAAACGAGCATTGACTGGCGCGCATTATGGCCTGTTCGACTGGCTGGCTCAGCGCATCACTGCATTCGTAATGATTGTTTTCGTCCTGTATGCGGCGGCCGCATGGCTGTTTTCGGCGCCGCACGGCCATGACGGATGGAAAACGATATTCGGTTACAGCGGCATGCGGATAGGCGCTTTCCTGTTTCTCGTCAGCCTTTTCTGGCATGCATGGGTCGGGATTCGCAACATCCTGATGGATTATGTGCATGCCACTGCCATCCGGCTGGCGTTGCAGGTACTGGCTATCCTCTCATTGCTGTTTTATGCCATCTGGTCCGCTGAAATCCTCTGGGCTCCGGGAACTTCGTGGCGATAGTGAAAAGAAAATTCGACGCGGTGATCGTGGGAGCGGGCGGCGCCGGCATGCGGGCGGCACTGCAGTTATCCGAAGCGGGCCTGAAGGTTGCGGTATTGTCCAAGGTGTTTCCCACCCGTTCGCATACTGTCGCGGCACAAGGCGGCATTGCCGCAGCTTTGGGAAACGTCACCGAGGATAACTGGCATTGGCATATGTACGATACCGTGAAAGGTTCCGATTATCTCGGTGATCAGGATGCTATCGAGTTCATGTGCCGCCAGGCGAGCGAAGTCGTGTACGAGCTCGAGCACTTTGGCATGCCGTTCGACCGGCTTGATAACGGCAAAATTTACCAGCGGCCCTTCGGAGGGCAATCGCAACATTTCGGCGGAGCCCAGGCAACGCGTTCATGCGCGGCTGCGGATCGAACCGGCCACGCGATGCTGCATACGCTTTATCAGCGCAATGTGCGGGCCAATACGCAATTTTTCGTGGAGTGGATGGGACTCGATCTCGTTCGCGACGAGGGAGGGGATGTTTGCGGGGTAATGGCGCTAGACATGGAAACAGGCGAAGTCATGCTGCTTCAGGCGCGAGCTACGCTGTTCGCAACCGGCGGCAGCGCGCGCATATTCGGCGCCAGCACCAACGCTTTCATCAATACCGGAGATGGCCTGGGAATGGCCGCGCGGGCAGGCATTCCTTTGCAGGACATGGAGTTCTGGCAATTTCATCCTACTGGCGTATATGGGGTGGGCGTACTCATCAGCGAGGCGGTGCGCGGAGAAGGAGGCTATCTGCTCAACAAGGACGGCGAGCGCTTCATGGAACGGTATGCGCCTCATGCCAAGGATCTGGCCAGCCGGGATGTCGTGTCGCGTGCATTGACTACCGAAATCAAGGAAGGGCGAGGCTGCGGCAGGGATGGAGATCATCTGCTGCTGAAGCTCGATCACCTGGGCGCCGAAGTCATCCACACGCGGCTTCCCGGTATACGCGAGATCGCCATGAAATTCGCGCATGTGGATCCCATCCATGACCCAATACCCGTCACGCCCACCGCGCACTATATGATGGGGGGCATTCCGACCAATTTTAACGGACAAGTGGTCGTGCCCTATAAAACCGGCCCGGAGGAGGTGGTCCAGGGCTTCTATGCAGTCGGAGAGTGCGCTTGCGTTTCGGTTCATGGCGCGAATCGGCTGGGAACCAATTCACTGCTGGACATTCTTGTTTTCGGGCGGGCAGCGGGACAGCAAATCATCGAAGATCTGAAAAAAAACCCCCATCATAAGCCTCTGGCGCCGGATGTGGCTGACGGAACGCTGGCGCGGCTTGCCCGCCTGGAAAACCAGAAGGATGGGGAAAGCGTTGCACAAGTCAGCGATGCATTACGCAAGACCATGCAGACACATTGCGGCGTATTTCGATTTGCCGAAATGCTTGAGCAGGGTGTGGCGCGCATCGGCGAGGTAGCAGAGCGCGCCAACCACACAGAGATCAGGGACAAGAGCAGGGTCTTCAACACTGCGCGGGTGGAAGCGCTGGAACTCGACAACCTGGTCAAGGTGGCGGTTGCAACCATGGCTTCGGCGCAAGCGCGCACCGAAAGCCGGGGCGCCCATGCCCGGGACGATTTTCCTGACCGGGATGACAACAAGTGGCTCAAACATACATTGTATTTCAACGAAGAGCAGCGGCTGGATTACAAGCCCGTGCGGCTGAAACCATTGACGGTCCCGTCATTTCCGCCGAAAGCCAGGACATACTGACGGAATATCGGCTGGACTGCCGCCATTGGATAACGACACAAACATAACCACGCAGGCGTTTTTTTGCAGCCAGGCAGAGATAGAGGGCAAGGGCGAATAGACAAGCGGAAATAAGAAACAAGCTGCCAGTCCGATTGCCGGCCAGTGGATCGGCCAGGCGCAGCATGGCGATCATCCGCGCCCGCGTTTCCCGGTGCAGCAAGGGTAGCAATGCTGAAAAACCATGAGGAGAGAAATATGAAAAATATCGATCCCTGTGTTTTAGTGATTTTCGGGGCAAATGGGAACCTGTCGCGTATCAAATTGATACCAGCGCTGTTTCGCCTGGAAGTAGCGGGGCGCCTCTCCGACAGCATGACCATATTGGGTTGCGGCCTCGAGTCGTGGAAGGATGAACGGTGGATTTCGGAAGTAACCGATATTCTGAAGGCCAAATTCCCTGATGGTATGGATGAGCAGGCGTTCGAGCGTTTTTGCACCCGCCTGCACTACCATCCCAATCCTCCGGGAAATAGCGATGCCTACGCGAAATTGAAGCAGGTGCTGGAAGAAACCCCGGGTTTCGCTCCAAACGTGGTGTTTTACATGGCGGTGCGTCCGTCGGAATTTCCCGCGATCATCGACCGGCTGGGAACACTGGGGTTGCTCAACCAGCAGAGAGGATGGTGCCGGGTGGTCATCGAGAAACCTTTCGGCTATGACTTGCTCAGTGCGCAAACCCTGCAGGGAAGCTTGTACCGCCATTTGAACGAGCCGCAGATTTATCGCATCGACCATTATCTCGGCAAGGGCACGGTGCAGAATGTGATCGTCTTCCGCTTCGCCAACATTCTGCTGGAACCGATCTGGAACAATCATTATATCGATCACGTGCAGATTACCCATTCTGAAACGCTGGGCATAGAAGGCCGGGCCGATTATTACGAGAGCGCCGGCGCGCTGCGCGACATGATCCAGAGCCATCTGTTGCAGTTGCTTGCCCTGGTGGCGATGGAACCGCCGGTGACACTGTCGGCAGAGCACTTGCGGGACGAGAAGGTAAAAGTGCTGAAGGCGATACGGCCAATTACGCAGAATTCCGTGCATGCCCATGCTTTTCGCGGGCAATATACCAGCGGCACCATCAACGGCAAACCCGTTCCCGGATACCTGGATGAGCCAGGCGTCACACCGGACAGCGCCACGGAAACCTATGCCGCGCTGAAGCTTTTTATCGACAACTGGCGCTGGGCTGGCGTGCCGTTCTACCTGCGCACTGGAAAGCGCATGGCGGAAAACAGCTCGGCAATTTGTATCCGCTTCAAAAAACCGCCACAGGATCTGCTGCGCCACACGCATCATCACGAAGCTTCCCACCCAAACTGGATCATGCTGGGCATCCAGCCCAATGACTCCCTGAAGATAGAAATGCAGGTAAAGGTGCCGGGACTGGATCTGACCACGCGCACCATCAGCCTGGACGCAACTTACCGCAAGGGAACCGAGCAGGAGCATGACGCCTACGAAGGCTTGCTGCTGGATGTAATGCTGGGCGACCATTCATTATTCCTGCGTATTGACGAGGTGGAATGGGCCTGGCGCACGGTGGATCCCATCATCAAGGTATGGGCGATGGAGCGCGATTTTATCAACGGCTACCAGGCCGGCAGTTGGGGACCGCGAGGCACATACCGCTTGTTCGACAATGACGACCAGTTCTGGCGCCACTCGCTAAATCCGGAAGGCGCTGACTTGCAGGCTTATTGATATCATGCCTGGTCCGGGCGAGCCATTTTGCCAACCAGATAGATCAGGAATACCAGAGGAATATGTTTCCTGATTATCGCCAAAAGATTGGATAAACCATGACCCATTCCTTGAAGAAATCCATTTTTGAGCACGAAAAGGTCGGTTTCGATGCGGACTCGATCAAACACTCTCTTTCCAACAGCTTGATCTATTCCGTCGGCAAAGATGCGCGAACCGCGACCGATCGCGACCGGTTTTTCGCCGCGGCCTACATGGTGCGCAATCGCCTGATAGACCGCTGGATGGAAACCATGAGCAGTTATTACGACAATGATGTCAAGCGCGTCTATTATTTTTCGCTGGAATTCCTGATAGGCCGCACGCTGATGAACAGCGTGCAAAACCTGGGCTTCGATCCGCAATTCCGGGAAGCGCTGCAGCAACTGGAAATCGATCTCGATGCAGTGCGCGAAATAGAACCGGATGCCGCATTGGGAAATGGCGGCCTGGGAAGGCTTGCCGCCTGTTTCCTCGATTCCATGGCGACACTCGATATTCCGGGCTACGGCTACGGCATAAGATATGAGTATGGCATGTTCTCCCAGCGCATCGAAAATGGAAGGCAGATCGAACATCCGGACAACTGGCTGCGTTACGGCAATCCATGGGAATTTCCCCGCGCGGAAGTGTTATACCAGGTCAAGTTCCACGGCCGGGTGGTGCAATACGAAAACGAGCGGGGCGCCGCACGCTATCACTGGATCGATACCGACGATGTCATGGCCATGGCATTCGATACGCCCATCCCGGGTTATGGAACGGCTACCGTCAACAATATGCGGCTATGGGCGGCGAAGGCCACGCGCGATTTCGAATTGCGGTATTTCAACGAAGGCAATTATGTCAAGGCGGTGGAGGACAAGAACGAATCCGAAAACCTGTCCAAGGTACTCTATCCTGACGATACCACGGCAATGGGACGCGAACTGCGGCTCAAGCAGCAGTATTTCTTCGTGTGCGCTTCGCTGCAGGATATTCTCTATCGCTATCGCAAGTATCAGGCGGATTTCGATGCCTTGCCCGACAAGGTCGCGATTCAGTTGAACGATACGCATCCGGCAATCGCCATCCCCGAACTGATGCGTATCTTGGTGGACTTGCATCAGGTGGATTGGGACAAGGCATGGGACATCACCACGCGCACCTTTGCCTACACGAACCATACCCTCATGCCGGAAGCGCTCGAAACCTGGGCAGTCTCGCTGTTCGAAAAAGTTCTGCCTCGCCACGTGCAGATCATTTATGAGATCAACCGCCGTTTTCTGAAAGACGTGATGCACCGCTATCCCGGCGATACGGGTATCCTGCGCCGCATGTCCATCATCAATGAAGAGGGTGAAAGACGCATTCGCATGGCCCATCTCGCCATTGTCGGAAGCCACAAGGTAAACGGAGTGGCGCAGATCCATACGGAATTGATGAAACAAACGATATTCGCGGACTTCGACCGTTTTTTCCCTTCCAGGATCATCAATATCACCAACGGCATCACGCCGCGCCGCTGGCTGCATCTGGCCAACCGCCGCCTGGCCGAACTCATTACCTCCCGCATCGGTTCCGGCTGGATCAAGGATCTCGCCCAATTGAAGCAGTTGATTCCGCTTGCCGACGATGCATCCTTCCGGCAGGCATTCGCCGCGGTAAAACGCGCGGACAAGGAGCAACTGGCAAGCATGCTGAAGCAAAAACTCGGCATCGAGATCAATGTCGAGTCGCTGTTCGACGTCCAGATCAAGCGCATCCATGAATACAAGCGGCAACTGCTCAACCTGCTGCATGTCGTGACCGCATACAACCGCATCCGCCACCAGCCCGGCGCTCGCTACGTCCCTCGCACGGTCATCTTTGGCGGCAAGGCGGCGCCGGGCTATTTCATGGCGAAGCTCATCATCAAGCTGATCAATGATATTGCTGATATCATCAATAACGATCCGCGCGTCGGCAACAACCTCAAGGTCGTATTCGTGCCCAATTACGACGTCTCGGTGGCGGAACGGATGATCCCGGCGGCGGATCTGTCCGAGCAGATTTCCACTGCGGGCACGGAAGCCTCGGGAACGGGGAATATGAAACTCGCATTGAATGGCGCCTTGACGATAGGAACGCTGGATGGCGCCAATATCGAAATCGGCAACGAGGTCGGCAATGAGAATATTTTCATTTTCGGCCTGACCGCGGCCGAAGTTTCCCAGGTGAAAGCCGAGGGTTACCGCCCCTGGGACTTTTACCATTCCAACGAGGAACTGCGGGCCGTGCTCGACATGATCGGCTCCGGCTTCTTTTCGCCGGACGAGCCGGACCGGTTCAAGCCCATTGTGGACGCACTGCTAGATCATGGAGACCAGTATCTCCTGCTGGCCGATTTCGCGTCCTATATCGCCTGCCAGAAAAAGGTCGAGATCGCTTATCAGGACCAGGAGCAATGGGTACGCAAAGCCATCCTGAATATCGCCAACATGGGCAAATTTTCGAGCGACCGGACGATCATGCAATATGCCACCGAAATCTGGGATTCCCGGCAGAGGAGCAGCCGCCAGTAGAAAGCGGATATCACAGGTCACCAGCCCGGAATAATTTCGATGGGGGAACGCAGCGAGGGACGGAAAGCCAGTAGTCTGAAAAAGCTCTGGATTCCGGCTCACCGCTGGTGCGGCATCCGGAATGGCGGGGATTTTTTACGCAATGAATTTATGATTCGCCACACCAGGGACTTCCGGGCAAAAAAGGATTCCGTTATTTTTATAGTGGTGCGTTGAGAGCAGCGACGGTGTGTGCTGAATAGGCGGCGGCAATCCTTCCGCTGAAACGGGGTGCCGCAGAATGTGTGTACGATAAAGGATTCGATCATGAGATTCTCCATTTTCCGCTTTGATCCGGACAAGGATGCAAAGCCATACATGCAGCAGTATGACATCGCGCTGGAACCGGCGGACCGGATGCTGCTGGACGCCCTGGTGCGCATCAAGGCGGTGGATGACAGCCTGAGTCTTCGCCGTTCCTGCAGGGAAGGCGTATGCGGTTCGGACGGAATGAATATCAATGGGCGCAATGGACTGGCCTGCATCACGCCGATAGCGGGGCTGCGCGAACCGATAGAATTGCGCCCGCTGCCGGGATTGCCGGTAATACGGGATCTTATCGTCGATATGACGCAGTTCTTCAAGCAATATCATTCGATCAAGCCCTATCTCATCAACAATGATCCGCCACCCGAAACCGAACGGTTGCAATCGCCGCAGGAACGCGCGGAACTGGACGGACTGTACGAATGTATCCTGTGCGCATGCTGCTCCACCGCCTGTCCGTCATTCTGGTGGAATCCCGATAAATTCGTCGGTCCTGCCGGATTATTGCAGGCATACCGTTTTCTGGCGGACAGCCGCGACCAGGCTACCGAGGAAAGACTGGATTATCTTGAAGACCCGTATCGGTTGTTCCGCTGCCATTCCATCATGAATTGCGTCGATGTATGCCCAAAGGAATTGAATCCCAACCGGGCGATCAGCAAAATCAAGGATATGATGGTCAAAAGGACGGTATGAGACGATGAGGGAACTGGAACGCGCCCGCTGGCGCTGCCGGCGCGGCTTGCTGGAACTGGATATCCTGCTCGAGCGTTTCATGGACGAGCATTACGCCACGCTGGGCAAGAATGAACTGCGGCAATTCGAAATGCTGCTGGACATTCCCGATAACGACTTGTGGGATATGATTATGCAAAGGCAGCAAGCGTGGGACCCAAGCGTCCAGCCTGTGCTGCGTTTGCTGCAGACTGTCTGATGGCGCCGGCCCTGAAAATTTTTGAATAGCGAGGATGGCATGGAACAAAAACGCACAGCAACCCTCCGCCTGAATGGTGACGAGAAGGTTTTCGAGTTTCCGCTCATCTCCGGCACGATGGGGCCGGATGTAGTGGATATACGCAGCCTGCATGCCCAGGCCGGCGTCTTTACTTATGATCCCGGCTTTCTTTCCACCGCCAGCAGCAATTCCAAAATCACCTTCATCGATGGCGACAAAGGCATACTGCTGTATCGCGGCTACCCTATCGAGCAACTGGCGAAGCGGTGCGATTTCATGGAGGTATGCTATTTGCTGATGAATGGCGACCTGCCGACCAGGACGCAAAAAGCTTCATTCGACAAAACCATCAAAGAACACACCATGGTGCACGAGCAACTGGCGCGGTTCTTTACCGGTTTTCGGCGCGACGCGCATCCCATGGCGGTAATGGTGGGTGTGGTGGGCGCATTGTCTGCGTTTTATCACGATGCAATGGATATTTCGGATGCGTCGCACCGCGAGGTATCCGCCTATCGGCTGATAGCGAAATTACCGACCATCACCGCGATGACATACAAGTACAATATCGGCCAGCCGTTCATTTATCCGCGCAACAACCTGAGTTACGCGGAAAACTTCATGCACATGATGTTCGCCACCCCGGCGGAGGACTACAAGCCCAATCCGGTGCTGGCCAGGGCGCTGGATCGTATCCTTATCCTGCATGCAGACCATGAGCAGAATGCGTCCACCTCCACCGTGCGGATGGCGGGCTCCAGCGGGGCCAATCCCTTCGCCTGCATTTCCGCGGGGATTGCGTGTCTCTGGGGCCCCGCGCACGGAGGAGCAAACGAAGCCTGTCTCAACATGCTGGAAGAGATCGGCGATGAATCGCGCATCGGCGAATTTATCGATCGCGCCAAAGACAAGAGCGATCCCTTCAGGCTGGTGGGCTTCGGCCACCGCGTATACAAGAATTTCGACCCGCGCGCGAAACTGATGCGCGAAACATGCCATGAAGTGCTGAGCGAGCTCGGGCTGCATGACGATCCCTTGTTCAAGCTGGCGATGAAACTGGAGAAGATTGCACTGGAGGACGAGTATTTCATTTCACGCAAGCTGTATCCCAACGTGGACTTCTATTCCGGCATCGTACAGCGCGCTCTCGGGATTCCGATATCCATGTTCACCGCCATCTTCACCATGGCGCGCACGGTCGGATGGATCGCGCAATGGAATGAGATGATTTCCGACCCCGACCACAAGATCGGACGTCCGCGCCAGCTTTATACCGGCACGGTAACGCGCGATGTCGTCCCGATTGCCTTGCGTAAATGATCCGGCAAATGACGCGGCCTCACTCGAAAATTTCTCTATCCGCGGAGAACCCGGCATGACAGAACAGCGCTCCGGAATGGTGCTCGAAAGCTCTCCCCTGTCCGCGTCGAATGCGTCCTACATCGAAGGGCTTTATGAAAACTATATGCGGGACGCGGGGTCCATTTCGCCGGAATGGAGCAGGTTTTTCGAAAAACTGCCCCAAACTGGGGATGACCAGGACGACACGCGTCCCGCAACCACGTCAACCTCCCCTTCTTCCTCTCTTGGCAGCGCTGGTCCGCGCGCCATTCATGGAACCAGAAGAGCCGGCGGAAATGAAAGTGAGAATAACGAAGGCCTTGCCCTGGAGCGCAAGCAGATCTCGGTCCTGCAACTCATCAATGCCTATCGTTTTCTCGGCGTGCGGCATGCCAATCTCGATCCGCTCAAGCACCAGGAAAAACCATTCGTTCCCGAGCTTGATCCCGGCTACTACGGATTGACCGAATCCGATCTGGATACGGTGTTCGGCACAGGCTCCCTTATCGGCCCGGCCCGCGCTCCGCTGAAGGATATATTGCAAATATTGCGGCAGACCTATTGCGGAAGTGTCGGCCTCGAGTACATGTATATCACCGACACCGAGCAAAAACGGTGGATACAGAATCGTATCGAAGGCTCGCGCTCCCAGCCCGTCTTCTCCGCGGAATACAAGCGCCACATCCTGGAGCGGCTTACAGCTGCGGAAGGGCTGGAAAAATACCTGCATACCCGATACGTGGGCCAGAAACGATTTTCCGGCGAGGGCGGGGAAAGCCTGATTCCACTGCTTGACAACCTGCTGCAACGGGCCGGACAGATGGGCGTGGAACAGATGGTCATCGGGATGGCCCACCGCGGGCGGCTGAACGTGCTGGTCAATACCCTGGGCAAAGCGCCGGCCAACCTGTTCCAGGAATTCGAGGGCAAGCAGGTGCAGGAACTCTCCGAAGGAGATGTCAAATACCATCAGGGATTTTCCTCCGCGGTTTCGACGCCGGGCGGCGTCATGCGTTTGACCCTGGCGTTCAACCCTTCCCATCTGGAAATTGTGGATCCGGTGGTGCAGGGCTCGGTGCGAGCCCGGCAGCATCGCGCCGGGGACAGGGAGGGCAACCTGGTGCTGCCCGTGCTGCTGCACGGCGACGCGGCGTACTCCGCCCAGGGCGTGGTGATGGAAACGCTGAATCTCTCCCAGACCCGCGGGTATGGAACGGGCGGAACGCTGCATGTCATCATCAATAACCAGATCGGATTTACCACTTCCGACCCTCGGGACGCACGTTCCACGCTTTACTGTACCGATGTATCGAAAATGATCGAAGCGCCGATTTTTCATGTCAACGGGGACGATCCGGAAGCCGTGCTCATGATTACAGAAATAGCGCTCGACTTCCGGATGAGGTTCCACAAGGACGTGGTCGTCGACATGGTCTGTTTCCGCACACTGGGCCACAATGAGCAGGATGAACCGATGGTGACGCAACCGCTGATGTACAAGATCATCAGCCGCCACCCCGGCACACGCAAGCTGTATGCCGAGAAACTGGAAAAAGAAGGGGTGATCGGCGCCGGACAGGCCGAACAGTTGGTGAAGGCCTATCGCGACGACATGGATGCAGGGCGCAACCCGAATAAAACGGTCCTCTATGACTACAAATCCCCCCATGCCATGGACTGGACACCGTTCCTGAAGGGGGGCAAGTGGAATATGGAGACGGTTACCGGCCTGCCCATGGCGGAGCTGAAGAAGCTCGGAGACCGGCTGACCGACATTCCCGCAAAGTTCAAGCTGCATCCCCGCGTGGAAAAAATAATCGCCGATCGCCGCCAGATGAGCGAAGGAAAACTGCCTCTGGATTGGGGCATGGCAGAAAATCTTGCTTATGCCGCGCTGCTTGCGGACGGGTTCGCGGTGCGCATTTCCGGGCAGGATTCGGGACGTGGCACTTTTTTTCATCGGCATGCCGTGCTTCATGACCAGAACCGGCAGCGGTGGAACGAAGGGACCTATATTCCGCTGCGCCACATCGCGCCGGACCAGCCGGACTTCGTCATCATCGATTCTGTGCTGTCGGAAGAAGCCGTGCTTGGCTTCGAATATGGCTATGCGACGGCGGAACCGAATGAGCTGGTGGTATGGGAAGCGCAGTTCGGCGATTTTGCGAATGGCGCACAGGTAGTGATAGACCAGTTCATCGCATCCGGTGAAGCGAAGTGGGGCCGGCAATGCGGCCTGGTGATGATGCTGCCGCATGGTTACGAGGGCCAGGGGCCGGAGCACTCTTCCGCACGGCTGGAACGCTATCTGCAACTTTGCGCGGAATACAACATTCAGGTATGCGTTCCCTCCACGCCCGCCCAAATGTTTCATCTGCTGCGCCGGCAGATGATCAGACCGCTGCGCAAACCCCTGATCATCATGAGCCCGAAAAGCATGCTGCGTCATAAGGAATCGGTATCGAGCCTCGAAGAACTCGCGGAAGGACGTTTTCAGGCGATCATTCCGGAGACCGAAGAGCTTGATTCAGGGAAGGTGCGGCGGATAATCGCGTGTTGCGGCAAGGTCTATTACGATCTGCTCGCTTATCGCCGGAAACAGGCAATTTCGGATGTGGCAATAGTCCGCGTCGAGCAGCTGTATCCCTTCCCTCATGAAGACTTTCAGGTCGAGATCGAGCGCTATCCCCATGCCCGGGACGTGCTGTGGTGCCAGGAAGAACCGGGAAACCAGGGAGCCTGGCATCGCATCCAGCATTACCTTATGAGGCATACGCGGCCAGGGCAGGTGCTGGGCTATGCCCTGCGTCCTTCCTCGGCCTCCCCCGCCGTGGGATATTCCCAGAAGCATAATCTGCAGCAGAAGGAATTGGTCGAGGCAGCATTTCGCGAGAAAATTTGAAAGGAAGAGCCATGCCTGTCGAAATCAAGGTTCCCGTGTTGTCCGAATCCGTGGCGGAAGCGACGCTGCTTTCCTGGCACAAGAAAGAAGGCGAACATGTTGATCGTGATGAAAATCTCGTCGATATCGAAACCGATAAGGTCGTGCTGGAATTGCCTGCCCCCGTGGCCGGCATATTGACGAAAATCAATAAGGGCGATGGCGCCATAGTGGCGAGCGGTGAAGTTATCGCGCTACTGGATAGCGAGGCCAAAACCGCTGCTTCGCCAGCGCCCGCTTCCGAGGCTCCCGACGTTCCCGCTGTCCCCGGAACAACGGCAGCCAGGCCGAAGACAGCTGGCGCGCAACGCGCCGCTGCTTCAACTCCCGCTCCAGCACCTCGCGCTGCCGCCAACCAGGCAACCCTGATGCCGGCGGCCCGGCGCATGGCGGCGCAAGCAAATCTCGAGGCTGATGAGATCGGTGGCATCAAGAGTAGCGGACGCGGCGGCCGGATTACCAAGGAAGACGTTGCAGCGCATATGGAGAGCAGAAATCGCCCCTCCGCGCCGGACGCGACCCCGGAAGGTTCCACGGCTTCTGCGGTTGCCGCCGCTTCTGCAGAAATGCCTGTGGCGGCTGCTCCCCAACCGGCAGCCGGGCGGCCAGAAAAACGGGTACCCATGACACGGTTGCGCGCACGCATAGCGGAGCGCCTGGTTCAATCGCAATCCACAGCCGCGATACTGACCACATTCAATGAAGTCAACATGCAGGGCATACTGGATCTGCGCACCCGGTACAAGGACAGGTTCGAAAAGGAGCATGGAGTCAAGCTGGGCCTCATGTCTTTTTTTGTCAAGGCGGCTGTCGCCGCGCTGAAGAAATACCCCATTGTCAATGCGTCGGTGGACGGAAACGATATCGTCTACCATGGCTATTACGATATTGGCATTGCAGTGAGCAGCCCGCGTGGATTGGTGGTTCCGGTCATTCGGGACGCCGACACGCTGTCTCAGGCCGAGATAGAAAGAAGGATTTCAGACTTCGGCAAGCGCGCCACGGATGGCAAACTGACCATTGAAGATCTGACGGGCGGCACTTTTTCCATCACCAACGGCGGCGTGTTCGGCTCCATGCTTTCCACGCCCATTCTGAATCCGCCGCAAAGCGCCATTCTCGGGATCCATGCCACCAAGGAAAGACCCGTGGCGGAGAATGGCCAGGTGGTAATCCGTCCGATGAACTATCTTGCGCTCTCCTATGATCATCGCATCATAGATGGACGAGAAGCGGTGCTCTCCCTGGTTGCGATGAAAGAAGCGCTCGAATATCCGGCAAGCCCGCTGCTGGAAGATTGAAACATCACGCGCCGATCACTTGGAGCCAATTCTGTCGGTCTTTTCATACATTTTCATAATAAACAACAATGTCAGCAATTTTTGATGTAGCCGTCATAGGCGCCGGACCGGGCGGCTATGTCGCAGCCATAAGATGCGCCCAACTGGGCCTAAATACCGTTTGCATAGACGAATGGAAAAACCCGCAAGGCAAACCCAGCCTCGGCGGGACATGCCTGAACGTCGGCTGCATCCCGTCGAAGGCCCTCCTGGAATCGTCCGAGAATTACGAGCGCGCAGCGGGAAAATTTGCCGCTCACGGGATCAGGATCGAAAACCTGTCGTTCGATGTTCCCACCATGATAGCGCGCAAGGACAAGATCGTTTCCGCGTTTACCGGCGGTGTCGCCATGCTGCTCAAGAAAAACAAGGTAACCTCGATCCACGGCCGGGGAATCCTTTTCAGCGGCGGCGACGGCGATACGCCCTGGCAGATAGCGGTGAGCGATGGCGACAAAAAGGAGATGGTGGAAGCCCGGCATGTCATTATCGCCACCGGTTCCACGCCGCGCCAATTGCCGTTCGCTCCCGTGGACAACGAGCGAATACTGGATAGCGCGGGCGCGCTGGCGCTGACAGATGTGCCCGCCCGGATGGGGGTGATAGGCGGCGGCATCATCGGCCTGGAAATGGGCAGCGTCTGGCGCCGTCTGGGCGCTGAAGTCACCATCCTGGAAGCGTTGCCTGGTTTCCTGGCTGCCGCCGATGAGCAGGTGGCAAAGGAAGCGCGCAAACTGCTTACGAGAGAAACCGGCTTGGTTATCCAGACCGGCGCCACAATCACGGGGATCAGCGCGGGAGAAAACAGCGTTGCCGTAGAGTATGCAGCCCCGGAAAACGGAGCTGCAAAGCTGGAAGTGGACAAACTGATCATCGCCGTAGGACGCGTGCCCAATACGGCTGGGCTGGGCGCGGAAAATATCGGGTTGAAAGTGGATGAACGCGGCTATATCGAAGTGGATGACCATTGCCGGACCAATCTGCGGAATATCTACGCCATAGGCGATGTGGTGCGCGGCCCCATGCTGGCGCATAAAGCCTCCGAGGAAGGCGTGGCGGTCGCTGAAACGATCGCCGGCCAGGATGGGCATGTGAACCTTGGCACCATTCCCTCCATCATCTACACCTCGCCCGAGATTGCCTGGGTGGGCAAGACCGAGCAGGAATTGAAGGCGGCGGGTGTCTCATACAAGGCTGGCCAGTTTCCCTTCATGGCCAATGGCCGCGCCAGGGCGCTGGGCGAAACCGGTGGCTTCGTCAAGGTGCTGGCCGATGCCGCTACCGATCGCATCCTGGGCGTCCACATGATCGGTCCATACGTTTCCGAAATGATCGCGGAAGCGGTGGTGGCAATGGAATTCGCCGCCAGCAGCGAAGACATTGCCCGCATCGTGCATGCTCATCCGTCGTTGTCGGAAGTCCTGCATGAAGCGGCGCTGGGCGTGGAAAAGCGGGCAATCCATATATAACCCAATTCAGCCTGAAGCTGTGCTATTGATCGAAATGATTCTATCGAAGCCCCTTGTCTCGTCATTCCTGCGTAAGCCCCCATTACTGTCGGGGATAATTTATAGAGTGAAGGTGAAAAGGGTTGCAGGTAGTGGTTTAAGGGGTTAAGACCCTGTTTAGGATAAGCTTGTAGGTCGGATTAGCGAGGCGTAATCCGACAACGGCAATTCGTTCATCCATGTTGACGTCCCTTCCTCAGGAACTGTCGCATATCGGTTCCGACTTCTTATATCGAATCACACTCCGCCAATTCGGCTTGCAAATTCAATATTGCGGCAATAGTCCGGCGCTGCCGCCTTTAGGGTAAAATACGGTTTTTCATGAATTTTCCATGATCCCCATCACCATTGCCCTTTCGAAGGGGCGCATTTTCGATGACACCGCTCCGCTGCTGAAAGCTGCGGGAATCGTGGCGCTGGAAGATCCCGAGACGTCGCGCAAACTGATCCTCGCCACTACTCGCGATACGGTCCGGCTGATCATCGTGCGCGCCTCCGACGTCCCGACTTACGTGCAGTACGGTGCCGCGGACATGGGCATAGCAGGAAAGGATGTGTTGCTGGAACATGGCGGAGCAGGCCTCTACCAGCCTCTCGATCTCAATATTGCCCGCTGCCGGATGATGGTGGCGGTGCGTGATGAATTCGATTACGACTCCGCTGTCCGGCGCGGAGCGCGGCTGCGGGTTGCGACCAAGTATCTCCATACCGCCCGGGAGCACTTCGCGGAAAAGGGCATGCACGTGGATCTCATCAAGCTTTATGGTTCCATGGAGCTTGCGCCACTGGTAGGCCTGGCTGACGCCATCGTCGATCTGGTTTCAAGCGGCAACACGCTAAGAGCCAATCAGCTCAAGGCGGTGGAAGAGATCGTTCCAATTTCGGCACGCCTGGTCATCAATCAGGCGGCACTGAAATTGAAACGTGAAACGATACAACCGATGCTGGAGGCATTCTCGGCCGCCAGCATGCAGCGCGGCGCTTCACAGGAAGTGACAGAGGTTGCGCACCAGTAATATTTTCGATTTTCATGGCCCAGATCACACGCTTATGTTCCACTGACAGCGGCTTTCAAGGCACGCTGGACAGGCTGCTGGCATTCGACGATACGCAGGATGCTGCGCTCAATGCCGTAGTCATCGATATTCTTGCGGATATCAAGAAGCGCGGAGACGATGCGCTGCTCGATTACACGCGCCGGTTCGATCGCCGGGAAGTGGCGGCAATAGCGGAACTGGAACTGTCCCGGGACCAGTTGCAGCACGCCCTGCAAAGCCTGCCGGAAGATCAGCGCAAGGCGCTCGACCTGGCGGCGCGGCGTGTCCGCGTTTACCATGAAAAGCAAGTGGCGCACTCATGGAGCTACGTCGAGCCCGGCGGCACGCAGCTTGGCCAAAAAATAACGCCACTGGATCGCGTGGGATTATATGTACCGGGCGGCAAGGCATCGTATCCTTCATCGGTGCTGATGAACGCCATTCCGGCAAAGGTGGCGGGCGTCAAGGAACTCGTCATGGTTACGCCCGCTCCCAATGGAGAGACCAATCACATGGTGCTGGCGGCGGCAGCCATTTGCGGAGTGGATCGCGTCTTCACCATCGGAGGGGCGCAGGCGGTGGGAGCAATGGCTTATGGAACGCATGCCGTGCCGCGAGTGGACAAGATCGTCGGCCCCGGCAATGCTTACGTGGCCGCAGCCAAACGGCATGTGTTTGGCTTGGTCGGCATCGACATGGTGGCCGGACCTTCGGAAATCCTGGTCATTTGCGACGGCGGGACGGACCCCGACTGGATCGCGATGGACCTGTTTTCACAGGCGGAGCATGATGAACTGGCGCAGGCCATCCTGCTTTGCCCCGAAGCGGCTTTCATCGATGCGGTAGCGGAAAGCATTGCGCTCCAGTTGGAAACCATGCCGCGCAAGGCTGTGATACAAGCTTCGCTTCGCGACCGGGGGGCATTGATCCAGGTGCGTGATCTGCACGAAGCCTGCGCCATCGCCAATCATATCGCCCCCGAACATCTGGAATTATCGGTCGAGCAGCCGGAAGCATGGGTCGAGAAAATCAGGCATGCCGGAGCAATATTTCTGGGACGCTACAGTTCCGAAGCTCTGGGCGATTATTGCGCGGGGCCCAACCATGTGCTGCCCACTTCGCGCACTGCCCGGTTCTCGTCGCCATTGGGCGTATATGATTTCCAGAAGCGCAGCAGCCTTATCCATGTATCACGGGAGAATGCAGCCGAGCTTGGCGCGATTGCTTCCATACTGGCAAGGGGAGAGGGCCTGCAAGCCCACGCCATGTCGGCGGAATATCGATACAGGAAGAACGATTAGATTTTCAGTCTGTTCCGGATCGAGCGCTGTAGCGTGTTAAATGCTGTCCCACGAAGATGAAACAATGACGGCAAAAACCAGCCCTGATTCAGCCTTATCGGCCATAGTGTAGCCATGGTGTAGAATAGCCCGCTTATGCCCCGCTCTCCCGATCAAGTCATCCGCCCGGAAGTCCTCGCGCTCTCCGCCTATCATGTTCCTCCCGCAAAAGGCATGGTAAAGCTGGACGCGATGGAAAACCCTTATAGCCTGCCGCCGGAGCTACGCAGCGAAATAGCGCGGCTCGCCGGCGAAGCCGCCATCAACCGTTATCCCGATGCAAACGCAGCTTCCCTCAAGGATGTGCTGCGTAGCGCGCTGCCTATTCCGGATGGAATGGATATCGTTCTGGGCAACGGGTCCGACGAGATCATCCAGCTCATTGCTCTGGCGGTCGCGAAGCCCGAAGCGGTACTGATGAGCGTCGAACCCGCATTCGTCATGTTTCGCATGATAGCGACGTTTGCGCGAATGAAATACGTGGGAGTACCCTTGAAGGCCGATTTTACGCTCGACGTTGACGCCATGCTGGACGCCATCGTACGGCACGAGCCTGCGCTCATTTTTATCGCCTATCCCAATAACCCCACCGGCAATCTGTTTGACGCCGCCGCGATCCTGCGTATCATCGAAGCTGCGCCTGGCCTGGTCGTCGTGGATGAAGCTTACCACGCGTTCGCTGGCGCTAGCTTCATGGACCGATTGGCGCAATATCCCAATCTGCTGCTGATGCGCACGCTTTCGAAGCTGGGGCTGGCCGGCTTGCGGCTGGGAATGCTGGTCGGCAGGAAGGAGTGGTTGACGCATTTCGAGAAACTGCGTTTGCCGTATAATGTCGGGGTCATCACCCAGTCGATTGCGGAACGTGTATTACAACATCATGAAGTTCTTCTGCGTCAGGCGAATGTGATAAGGACTGAACGCGCGGTCATGATCGAGCGACTGTCAGTCATAGGCGGCATTCACGCTTTTCCGACGGACGCGAACTTTATTTTGTTTCGCGTAAATGAAGCCACTCAGGTATTTGAAAAACTGAAACGACGGGGAGTGCTGATCAAGAATCTGAATGGCTCCCACCCGTTGCTCAAAAACTGCTTGCGCGTGACGGTTGGCACACCGGGCGAAAATGCATGTTTCCTGGACATGCTGAAAGCATCGCTTGCCGAGTTCGAACCGGCATCGCCTCTTCCTTCATACTGATTGATACCGAACCATACCCGCACCCATCCCGCACATGCGCCACGCCGAAGTCACTCGCAACACCCTGGAAACCCGGATTTCCCTGAAGATCGATCTGGACGGAACCGGCAAAGCCTCATTGGATACCGGCGTGCCATTTCTGGACCATATGCTCGAACAGGTAGCCAGGCATGGTATGATAGACTTGCACGTCAGTGCCAAAGGAGATTTGCACATCGATGCTCACCATACGGTGGAGGATATCGGCATCACCGTGGGACAGGCATTCGCGCAGGCGATTGGCGACAAGAAAGGCCTGCGCAGATATGGGCACAGCTACGTGCCCCTGGATGAAGCGTTATCCCGGGTTGTCGTGGACCTCTCGGGACGGCCGGGTATGGAATTCAATGTCGAATTCAGACGCGCCCGCATCGGCGAATTCGACGTCGACTTGATCAATGAATTTTTCCAGGGGTTCGTCAATCACGCCATGGTGACGTTGCATGTCGACAACCTTTCCGGCCGCAATGCGCATCATCAGGCGGAAACCATATTCAAGGCCTTCGGCCGCGCATTGCGCATGGCGGCGGAACCTGATCCCCGCGCCGCAGGAACCATCCCCTCCACCAAAGGCTCCCTGTAGCTTCTCTCCCTCTCTTCATTTCCGGGCATGACTGATATCGCAATCGTCGACTATGGCATGGGAAATCTCCGTTCCGTGTCCAAAGCTCTGGAGCACGTGGCGCCGGATGCCTCGATAGCAGTAACCGACGATCCGGAACTGGTTCGCGAGGCAGGCAGGGTCGTGGTCCCCGGCCAGGGAGCCATGCCGGATTGTCTGCACGAGCTCGATGCCCGCGGATTGCGCGACGCCGTGAGGGATGCCGCCATCAACAAACCGTTTCTCGGCATCTGCATCGGCCTGCAAATGCTGCTTGAAAGCAGCGAGGAAGGAAATGTGAGCGGCCTTGGCATCATTCCGGGGAAAGTAGTGCGCTTCCCCTCAAGCCGGACGGGGGAGTCCGGCGGGCAGAAGCTCAAGGTGCCGCATATGGGCTGGAACCAGGTACATCAGACCTCGGCGCATCCCTTGTGGAGAGGTATCGCCCAGGACGCGCGTTTCTATTTCGTGCATAGCTACTACGTCGCTGCCTCCTCCCCGGAGTCGGTAGCGGCCTGCAGCCAATATCCTTTTTCGTTTACTTGCGCCGTGGCAAAGGATAATATTTTCGCCGTTCAGTTTCATCCGGAAAAAAGCCATGAAGCAGGCTTGACGTTGCTGAAAAACTTCGTGCAGTGGAAGCCGCTTTCCCGAAATGGGTAGCCAGAGCGCAGACGTCATTTTGTTCTCCCATCCGAGATCTCCACATTCCTATCCTGACTCAAAATGTTGATCATTCCTGCAATAGATCTCAAAGACGGTGATTGTGTCCGTCTGAAACAAGGCATGATGGAAAAGGCCACGGTCTTTTCGGAAGAGCCCGGTACGATGGCCAGGCACTGGCTGGATCAGGGCGCACGGCGACTGCATCTCGTGGATCTCAATGGCGCATTTGCCGGAAGACCGAAGAATGAGCCGGCAATCCGGGAAATAGTCGAGGCAATCGGCGATGAGATTCCAACGCAGCTTGGGGGCGGCATACGCGACTTGGAAACGATCGAGCGTTATCTCGACGATGGCATCACCTACATCATCATTGGAACGGCGGCGGTCAAAACACCCGGCTTTCTGCATGATGCATGCAATGCTTTTCCCGGCCATATCATGGTTGGGCTGGATGCAAAGGATGGCAAGGTGGCCGTTAACGGCTGGTCCAAGGTTACCGGGCATGACGTCGTGGATCTGGCAAGGAAGTTCGAGGATTATGGAGTCGAGGCCATCATTTACACGGATATCGGACGCGATGGCATGCTCAGCGGTGTCAATGTCGATGCCACGGTGGAACTCGCCAGGGCTCTCAGCATTCCCGTCATTGCCAGCGGCGGCGTAAAGAATCTCGATGATGTCAAGGCGCTTTGCGAGATCGAGGCGGAAGGCATCATGGGCGCCATCACGGGACGGGCGCTGTATGAGGGTACGCTGGATTTCAAGCTGGCACAGGCCCTGGCAGATGATCTATGTCTGAAATGAAACTGGATGCCCTTCCATATTGAATCCATCGGCGATTGAGCCGCCCGCACCGCGGCTGCTCGCTCATTCCAATTGCCCATCATTGGGAAAAGTGCTGTTTCTGCCGCCATGTCCAGCACGGATTCGCTTCGGATTCCGGAAAGCTTCAACAATCCGGAGTGAATCGCTCGCCTGCCCGCATAGCGCATCTGAGGGCATTGGAGGCAGGTTGACCACCAATGTTGAGTAAAAACCTGTCTTTATAAAGAACATAGAGAAATACCATGGGCTTGGCAAAACGTATCATTCCCTGCCTCGACGTTACCAATGGCCGGGTCGTCAAAGGCGTCAATTTTGTCGAGCTGCGAGATGCTGGAGATCCAGTCGAGATAGCCCGCCGCTATGATGAGCAGGGCGCGGATGAACTGACCTTTCTCGACATTACCGCCAGTTCCGACAATCGCGACCTGATACTTCGCATTATTGAAGAAGTTGCGGCGCAAGTGTTTATTCCGCTGACTGTGGGAGGCGGCGTTCGCAAGGTCGAAGATGTCCGGAGGCTATTGAACGCCGGAGCCGACAAGGTAAGCATCAATACCTCGGCCGTGCAGAATCCCGACCTGGTGGCGGACGCCGCCAGCCGCTACGGTTCGCAATGCATCGTCGTGGCGATAGATGCAAAGCGGACGGCGCAAGGCTGGGAAGTCTTCACCCACGGAGGGCGCAAGGCAACCGGCCTCGATGCCATCGAATGGGCAGGGAAGATGCAATCGCTGGGTGCGGGAGAAATATTGCTGACCAGCATGGATCGGGACGGCACGCGCAACGGTTTCGATCTGGCGCTCACCCGCGCCATATCGGATGCGGTGACTGTTCCGGTTATCGCCAGCGGCGGCGTCGGCAATCTGCAGCATCTTGCGGAGGGAATACTGGAAGGCCATGCCGATGCGGTGCTGGCTGCCAGTATTTTCCACTACGGTGAATATACCATACGCCAGGCCAAGGAGTACCTGGCGCAACGCGGCGTGGAAATACGGCTATAGTGATAAAATGAATTCACTTCCCGCGATTTTCGAGCCTAGCGAGAAACTGCCGGGCCGCATCATGGGCAACTCGCTGACGATTTTTTAACTACTGATTACATTATCCATGTCAGACACTTGGCTCAACAGAGTGAACTGGTCGGATGACGGACTGGTGCAGGCCGTGGCACAGGAGGCAGGCAGCAATGAAGTGCTGATGGTTGCCTGGATGAACCGCAAGGCGTTGAAACTTACAGTGGAAACAGGCGAGGCGCACTACTGGTCCCGCTCCCGCAAAAAGCTGTGGCACAAAGGCGAAGAATCCGGCCACGTGCAAAAAGTGAGGGAAATTCGGCTGGATTGTGACGGGGATGTCCTGTTGCTCACCATTGAACAAGTTGGCGGCATTGCCTGTCACACGGGAAGGCACAGCTGTTTTTTCCATAAGTTTGAAAACGGTCAATGGAAAGTAGTGGACCCGGTGATCAAGGATCCGGAACAGATTTACGGCAGATGATCGATACCTCCTCCATCCTGTTCCGGCTGGCGGGAACGATCGAAGCCCGGAGGCTGGCCGATCCCGCCTCTTCCTATGTAGCGAAATTGCTGCATGGGGGCCAGGACAGAATCCTGAAAAAACTTGCGGAGGAGTCGGCTGAAGTACTGATGGCTTCGAAAGACGGGGACAGGAAGCATATTACAGGAGAAATGGCGGACTTGTGGTTTCACTGCCTGATACTGCTGGCCCACCACGGCCTCAGCCCGGACAATGTGCTTGCCGAACTGGAACGCCGCGAAGGCCTGTCCGGAATCGATGAAAAGGCGGCTCGGAAAACGGAATGATCATGGATCAATGTTTGTTTTGCAGGATTGTGCGGGGAGAAATCCCCTCGGGGAAGGTGTACGAGAATGACAACATTCTGGCGTTTCACGACATCCATCCCGCAGCTCCCGTGCACTTCATGGTGATACCTAAACTCCATATTCCCTCCCTGATGGAAGTGGGTGACAAGCACCGCGACCTATTGGGAGAAATGATGGCATTGATACCGCGGCTTGCGGAGGAACAGGGGTGCCGGGACGGCTTTCGGACTGTTATCAATACCGGACCCGTCGGAGGCCAGGAGATATACCACCTGCATATTCATGTCATCGGCGGCGGGGAGCGCCTGCCCGGCATGATTCCGCACAGGAGATAAAGGAGCGAATTATGGGCTCATTGAGCATCTGGCACTGGTTGATCGTTCTCATCATTGTTGTCCTGGTTTTCGGAACAAAGAAGCTGCGAAATCTTGGCAGCGATCTGGGCGGCGCAGTAAAAGGATTCAAGGAGGGCGTGAAAGGAGCCGATGAGGAGGCAATATCAGGCGCGCATGATAAAAATACCGGACAAACCATAGAGATCGATCTCAGCCACACGCGGGACAAGGTACACGAAAAGCGCGAGGGATGAGGAGTGGTGCAATCTTCTCCCAGCGCTTCGCTGTTCAAGCATCTTCCTGGTACCTTCGCGGCTTGATCCATACTTTCGAAAATGTTCGATATCAGTTTCGCGGAGATCGTGGTCATTGCAGTAGTCACCCTGATTGTGGTTGGCCCGGAGCGCTTGCCGAAGGTGGCGCGTACACTCGGCTACCTGCTGGGACGTGCCCAACGCTACGTCGCAGACGTCAAGAATGATATACAGCGCGAGATGGAACTGGAGGAATTGAAGAAATTGAAGACTTCGATGGAAGGGGCGGCACATTCCATGGAGGAGACGATAAGGACGGAGGTAAATGGAATTCGGGAGGCGGCCAGCGAAAAACCAGAAGAAGATTTGATGGAAAAAACCGAAACAACATCTGTTATTGTCACGGATACGATGACGGAACCTGTCCGGGAGAACATGCCGGACTCCGCGGTTCAACCCGGCCCCGCAGACTCCCTATCGCGCCGACCGAACCTTTGACCCCAAATCCGGCAGTTGATCGCTCATTTTCAGTTTAGAGCCATGACCCACAAAGACTTTCGGCGGTACTCGACGTTCACCTATATGTTGAGTTCGCTACAGGGCGGATTGCGCGATTTTTGCAACACATGGCTGCGTTGCAACTCCCTGGAATGGAATGGCCATTGCGCGTCGCAGCACCTTGCCCTGCACTCCAAAAACCGCACTCTCCACCCTGTCCAACTGCTGGATTTAGGTTAACTGGTGAAACCATGCGTGGGCAGGCTGAGCCCTTCGCCATTCACGATTCAAAATACAGAATGCCTGGCTTGATATATCCGGCCAGTTCAAGCTACCTGGTTCTCTCCGGCACATGAGCACCGAGGAAACATTCATTTCGCATCTGGTGGAACTGCGCGCAAGACTGGTGCGCATATGCGGAGGGATACTGATCGGCTTTCTGCCATGTTCTTTTTATGCGCGGGAATTGTATTCCCTGCTTGCGCTACCCTTGCTCGAGAAACTGCCGCAGGGGGGGCAGATGATCGCCACCGAGGTCGTTACGCCGTTTTTTGTGCCGATGAAGGTGGCCATGATGGCTGCGTTTGTGATTACCCTGCCCCACACTCTCTATCAGATCTGGGCATTTGTGGCGCCCGGATTATATTCCCACGAGAAACGATTGATACTGCCCCTCGTATTCGTCAGCACGTTCCTGTTTCTCTGCGGAATCGCCTTCGCCTACTTTGCCGCATTGCCACTGGTTTTCGAATTTATTACCCACTTTGCCCCCGAAGGCGTCGCGGTCATGACCGATATCGGCAAATATCTTGACTTCGTTCTGACCATGTTCGTCGCTTTCGGCATCACTTTTGAAGTGCCTATATTTGTTGTGCTACTAGCCCATATCGGCGTCGTTTCGATAGAACAATTGAAGAACGCCCGCCGCTATGTTCTGGTTGGCGCGTTCGTGATTGGTGCGATTTTTACCCCGCCGGACATCGTCTCGCAATTCATGCTGGCGGTGCCGCTTTATCTGTTGTATGAAGCTGGAATCCTGGTGGCGAACTTGATCTCCCGCTCGACCCCTACTTCCCGGCTGATCCGGTCGGACGGTGGACACCGGGCGCGCAAAGCGGGAGATGCCGGAACCTCTGAGTAAAGCTTCCGCCCTGCTTGGGCTGGCACAGGGGATGACCGGGCTTTAACAACAAAAGATACCGTGAACCGGTGGTTGCACACAAAGATCCTGCACGGTTTCGGAATCCTGTTTGGTTATTCCATTCCCTCCGAGTCGAGATACTGCTCCTGGGAAGCGGGCTTGGGCCGCTTGCCTACGTTGACCTTGACGGTTTTTTCCGCCTGGTTGCGCATCACCAGGATCGTAACGGTTTGACCGGGAGACAGGGCGGCGATCAGGTCGAGCATTGCCGAGGAATCAACCACCGGTTTGCTATCCACCGCAATAAGTATATCTCCCGGCCTGACCCCGGCACGATCCGCCGGCCCCCCCTTGAGGACTCCGGCGATCAGTGCGCCGTTGGTGTTGGGGCGCTTGAACGACTCGGCGAGCTCTGGTGTCAGATCCTGCACTTCCACCCCGATCCAGCCCCGTGTTACTCCTCCCGTCTGGATGATCTGCTCCATGATCTGCTTGGCGACAGTGGTCGTAATGGCGAATCCGATACCAAGCGATCCTCCGGTGCGGGAAACGATGGCGGTGTTGATACCAATCAGATTACCAGACGTATCTACCAGCGCGCCGCCCGAATTTCCGGGATTTATGGCGGCATCGGTTTGTATGAAATTCTCGAAAGTATTGATGCCAAGATGGGTTCGCCCAAGTGCGCTGATAATTCCCATGGTGACGGTCTGCCCCACTCCGAAGGGATTGCCTATGGCAAGCACGATATCCCCGACCCGGGCATTGTCCGATTGCCCGAAAGTCATGGTGGGAAGCGCTTCCATATCCACTTTCACAACGGCAAGATCCGTTTCGGGATCGGAACCGATGACCCTGGCCTTGCTCTTTCTACCATCCGCCAGTGCAATCTCAATCTCGTCCGCCGCTTCAATCACATGGTGATTGGTGAGAATATAACCTTCCGGACTGACAATCACCCCCGACCCAAGGCTGGACGCGCGCCGGCTCTGGGATTCAAGGGGGTCACCGAAGAAGCGCCTGAATCGCGGATCTTCCAGCAATGGGTGGGGCGCTGCCTTCACTTCTTTACTGGTAAAAACATTGACAACGGATGGCATGGCGACTTGCGCCGCGTTGCTGAAACTGCCCGGCCTGAATTCCGCCTTGGTTTGCGTATCGGAAACCGCTTCCTTGATCGTCACTATCGTTCCGCCCCCCTCTCTCAACTGGCCCCGGGGTAATAGATCCGGCCTCAAGGTGGAAACCACAAACACTATTGCGAGAACCAGTGTCGTGAATTGTGCGAAAATCAACCAGAGTTTGCGCATTTGGAATAGGGAGACTGGGGTTTAACACGCCCGAATAAAAAAGGGATGAAATATCGATGCAACTGAACGAGCTTGAAGCATACCTGAACAAGCTCCTGAATATTGACCAGTTTCGTGATTATTGCCCAAATGGACTCCAAGTGGAAGGCCGAAATGAAGTATGGCGGGTAGTCAGCGGAGTAACCGCTTCGTTTGATTTCCTGCAAACGGCCATTCTGGCGGGTGCGGACGCGGTCCTGGTGCATCACGGCTATTTCTGGCGCAATGAGGAATCGCGCGTCGTTGGCATCAAGCGGCGGCGGCTCGCGGCATTGCTGGAGAGCGATCTCAGTCTGCTCGCCTATCATCTCCCGCTGGATGCGCACGCGGAGCTGGGCAATAATGCACAACTCGCCCGCCGGCTGGGACTGGTTGAAGACGGCCGTTTCGGCGAGCAGGATCTTGCCATGCAGGGGATTCCGCCATTTCAGGGCATGAAACTGAAGGAATTACGGCAGCATATAGAAGCCACGCTGCTGCGCAAGCCCCTGGTGATCGGGGATGACGCCAAGGTCATGCGCCGGATCGCCTGGTGTACGGGTGCCGCGCAGGGTTATTTCGACGAAGCAGTCCAGCTTGGTGTGGATGCCTTTATCACGGGGGAAATTTCCGAACAGACTGTTCATATCGCCCGAGAATCAGGAGTGGCCTTCATTTCCGCAGGCCACCACGCCACGGAACGGTATGGCGTGCAGGCGCTAGGGGAACATATATCGGACAAGTTCGGAATCAGCCATCAGTTCATCGATATCGACAACCCCGTCTGAACGATCCGAAGTGCCCGAAGCAGTTGCAGGCGGAAAAGTTGAAACTGAATCGGGCAGGTCTGCGGGTGGTCGGCTTATTGATCGGCACATACGAAATTATTGGTACCAGCAAGAGTCCGGAAACTGGTGCTACCCGTTTGACCTGACGAGTTATACATTATCAAAAGTAATAAAGTACTGTCGATAATTACGGATGTCCGCCTGAAAGGATGCCGGTTCGGCGTGACGCATGGTGCAGGTGTTGTTCGCGCTCGGGAAAACGGGAACAACATGTGCCTCATGACAAATATATATTGGAAAGGAGAGAGCGATGGGAGCCGAGTATTGGCTGAAGGTATGTAAGGGAGCGGTGGGGATAGGGGTAGGGTTGATGCTGGCGGCGGGAGCGCAGGCGAATTTTCCGAGCGTACCGAAGGAGACCTAC